>BNJV01001146.1_pt1 | contig 94138 bp, 130 predicted proteins | sample 8540591 | NCBI WGS metagenome assembly BNJV01 (sample SAMD00202457, study PRJDB9452) | human saliva metagenome | host: Homo sapiens | reverse complement strand
ACTAACGAGTCAGCCTTATCGAGCAGAAATATTAAAGGAGTCCAATATGCGGATACTCATAGTTTGTTGGAAATATCGGAAATCCTTTTTACGGCGGAAGCCTTGGATACGGAAGAGCAGTCTGCTACGGTTTCAGAAGTCAGTTCGCTTCCAGCTGGAATCCATTGTGGATTTTCGTCCTCATGTTTCCGCGATCCTCCAGCTATTACACCGGATCATTTGGATCGTCACAAGACAATGAGCGCCATTGCGGTAAAGGGAATCCATCTCCATTAACCAGACGGAAGAGGACAGCATCGTCTTAAACTCACTTATGGGATCCGGAGCTTAGAAGTTCGGAAAAACGAAATTCACGAAAACCGAAGGTGCCTCTGGTTTTCTGCGAAGAAGAAATGAGCCGAGGGTCTCACAGGATGACAGAGTTTATTTACATGGGTCCAAAGACAAAAGAAGAGAAAGCTCTTTACCAAGGATGTACAGCTTTTGGGTGCAGCATAGTGTAAGCCAAATATGATGTGTTCTATGGCTGTAGCCTCTGAAAATGGGCGCTCCAATGGAGCAAAATCATGAGGTTTGCAAGAAATTTAGCCAGTTGCGGAACACCGTATTGAGTTTGTGCGCGAGCGTTCCGGTGTGCGCTATTATAATGATTCCGCGTAAGTACACCAATGTGGTTACGCGGCAATCCGGGCTCTTTCGTGCTATGCTGCGGGTCCGGTGCTTCTGATAGAGCGGAGGTTATGATAAGCATGTCGATTTTGAACGCTTTGGGTTAAAAGAATCTCAAGGGTAGAGGTAAAATACCTTGTACTGATCGGAGAAAACCAGGAAATCAAGATTGCAGCCTCCTGCGCAAAGAAGCACGGTTTCGCATAACCTATGTTTGCGGAAGATATGGATGAGGCGGTAAAAGGCCTGTGCGGCTTATGCCGGTCCTGGGAGACAACGTACCTGCTGCTGAAGTCCGGCCTGCAGCCTCTTAGATGTCTCAAGGATTAGCAGCAGGAACGCTTGGAAGAGTTTTTAAAGGAACTGTGTAAAAGAGTCTGTGATCGGTAAGCTCGCGATATAGGATGTAGCATGCCATTAAAAAGACGTAGTAAACAGGTAGGAAAAGGAAAGGGCAGGAGGGAGTGTCAAAAAGAAAAAGCTGAAGCATTTTTATATGTGATTTTTCCTTGGTGGTGTGATGGTTCCATTACGCCTCTTTGGCTTACTGATGTTGTACTCCGCATCCAGGGACCATGGCGGCAAAGAGTGATCGTGGCGATATGTATTATCTTACAAGACAGGGGAATATTTGCTTTGGCGGGGTTCCCTTATCATGCTGTTTCTAACTCCCGTGATTACCACTGAAAAGCTTTCTGGGTTGAATATTTTAGCTGGCGTTGCGGCATGGGGCGCTCTTGGTTGCTACCTTTGTTATGGAGTGGCATCCCATGGGTCCAGTCGTTGGATTAGAATCATGCAGGGTACAGTCGTCAGCCGTCAGAGCTTCATGGCCGGCTGTGATTATTATGCTTGCTACTTTGCTTACGGATAAAGGCTATCGCATTAATTCTTTTGAAAGCTATGTTTCAGCAAGTGCTGTATGCTTTGAGTCCCGCGGCTGTGGCGGCACTGACCATGCCTCCACCGGAATCAGTATTGTCAGTATTGCGATATGCTTATGTTGCGGTAAAGAGCCGCTATCGTTATCATTTGGTTCTTTTGCGCTGCCACGGTAGTGGGAGACGCATATCGGTTGCCTATCCGCTGGCCCTATTTTTACAAAAAGTAAAAATACTTCATGGATATCAGATGCGCAAGAGTCCTTGCACGGAGAGATCCGGCTTCTTTTTCCGGACCAGTACCTATCACACAGACCAGGGACTTTCATGCACTATTGCGTCCGGAGGACTTTTCGGAAAGCGACTTGAGCAGCGCGCTCACAGAAATTCCTGATGCCGGAGGCCTGAGAAGATAAGGATTTTACCATTATTTGCGGCACGAGCTTGGACTCGTTGGCGCTGTAGGATTGATGCTGGTCTAATGCTCTGATTTTTATCCCGCTAGCCATGAAATTCGCCAGTAGCGAGGATCTTTCGGATCCTTCTCAGCGATCGAAGCGTTATGGCGCACATTGTCTGACGGGCCATTTTGAATATTGCGTGGTAGCGAGCACGTCATTCCGGGAATACCATGGAATCGCTGCCTTTCGTAAAGCTATGGCGGGAACCTCTCTTTTGATTCTTCTTGCAGAGCTCGAGGCTTTGTCTGAATGTGTCTTGGCAGACCACCTTGGATGTGGAAAAAGGAGAGTGGGCATGGACAGTTTGACGGAAGAAGGAGAGAGGAAATTACCATTTACGGAATTTTGCTTTTCTTCTTATTGCTTATCCTTTGCTCTTCAGTACGGGTAAATAGACGACGGTTTCTGGGATCAAACGCATACGGAAAAAGAACTCCACGAAGATGATTTTTAACCAAGGAGCTGGACTATAACAGCTTCTGTGTCTATCAAGGACAAAATTCGTCCCCATGCAAGACCATCTCCTTTTGTGGAAAAATATGAAGCTCCACTTTCTGGAAGGATCCTTTTGCTTTGGAAATTATTGTTTACAGATATGGTGGGATATGTGGACATATGTCCAGCAATCTTTATTTTGACGGAGGCGGGATTGTAGTGGAACTCGATCTAAAAGAAGATCCCTGGGATTCCGCGAGAAATAACGCCGGACTAAGTTTTCCAAAGGTGAGGTCTCTATAAGGCGCTTCCGGTAAAGAACAAAGCGATTTTTCACGGGATATTCTGAATCCTGGGGGCAGCGCTCAGGCTGGAGAAATCGATTCGCGATCATAGTGAATACAGTTCCTCTTATACGGCAACCGCTTTTTACATAGGAGATTATGCAGTGTTCTCATTGGAGATGGCGAAGATAAGGGAGTGCAGAAGCTCACTGAGTCTCGGATATTCTTCCGGCTCCTAGAGAGGGAAGAAAAGGAACATTGGATTTAAGCCGGTATCAGGGAAGAAAGAAGGAAGCCTATGTTTTCAAGGAAAATAAGTCATTCTTTTCTTCCTGCAAATTTGTCCCTTCTTTCCCTTTACAAAATGCCCTAAAGTTCATAATGGTATAGTTAGGATAGATGTGAATAGAATTCCCTAAACGGAATAGAGATAGATTGAAGGAGTGAAGCATGATAGAAATCCAGCCTCCCGGAGTCAGAAGCGGCGCCAAAGATTATAGTTGTTGGTGTTGGTGGCGCAGGAAATAATGCAGTAAACCGCATGGTGGATGAGGGGAATCGCCGGCGTTGAGTTTATTGGAGTAAATACAGATAAGCAGGCCTTGCAGTCCAGTAAGGCATCAACTTATGCCCATTGGGGAGAAGCTGACCAAGGACTGGGCTGTGGCTGTAAAGCCGGAGATCGGAACCAAGGCGGCGTGAGTGAGGCGGAGGAGATTACTGCAGCTCTGCAAGGAGCAGACATGGTCTTCGTTACTCGCGGTATGGGAGGCGGTACTGGTACGGGCGCAGCCCTGTTATTGCTAAGATTGCAAAGGATATGGGAATCCTCACTGTTGGTGTAGTGACTAAGCCCTTCCGTTTTTGAAGCAGAAGCAGAATAGAAGAATGCCTCAGCGGGTATCGATTCACTGAAGAGTGTTGTAGATACCTTGATTGTATTCCGAATGACAGACTCTTGGGAGATTGTGGAGAAGAAGACTTCTTCCGGAGGCCTGGAAGAAGGCGGATGAAGAGATGCAGCAGTCCGTTCAGGGAATCGCCGGATTTGATTAATGTTCCGGGACTCATTAACCTCGACTTTGCGGATGTTTCTGCTGTTATGAAGCCATAGCGTGCCCATGTCGCGGTATCGGTAAGGCTAAGGGGGATGATCAGGCAATCGAGGCTGTTAAGACAGCTATTTCTTTCCGCTTTTTGAGCACCATCGAAGGCGCTACCGATGTTATCATCAACATTTCCGGAGATATCAGCCTGATTGAAGCGAATGATGCGGCTTCTATGTAGAAGAGCTTGTTGGCGAGAATGCAAATATCATCTTTGGCGCGATGTACAATGAAGATGCGCAGGATGAAAGTTTCATCACTGTTATTGCAACCGGGTATCGAAAGAGAAAAAGCCTGCTTGAGCAGAAGCCGGCTGTACAGGAGACAAAGAGTCAGCTCGGATTACACAGTAACTCGGTACTATGCCACAGAGCTTGAGCGGAACCAGTTTTCTGAATAATCAGAGACCTTCTTCCCGGTTCTTACGGAGAGATTGAGGTTCTCTGAAACACAGGGTTCCGGTGCTTTTAAGAACGGGTGAAAACTGTAGATCGTGGATGTACAGAGCAAAAGCAAGACTCGGAAGAGAAGGCGGACTTGATTCCTGACTTCCTGCGTAGAAAATAAAACTAGATGCAGTATGTCCCAGGGGGCATAGCCTTTTAAAGACGGGGAAAGTTCGCTTTGGCGTATTTTTCCTCGTTTCTCAGCTTATAAAGGCATATGCTTTAGCAGTGTTTGGGTGCTTATGCTCGTAGAAAGAGAAAAATGTCGAAATTATTTTAAGTAAGATTATTTAAATAAAATGCAGTTTAAGAATAATGAGGATAGTGGGGACAGATGGCGAACTTAAGAGAAGAAATAGAAGAGAAGAACCATGATTATCACCCCGATGCGGTAAAACGACCTTGACGGAGAAATTCTTCTATGAGGGGCACAAACTCTTGCGGGAACCGTAAAGGGAAGAAAGTCGGCAAAGCATGTGGTTTCGGACTGGATGGAAATTGAGAAGGAGAGGGATTTCCGTTACTTCTTCCGTTTTGCGCTTAATTATGACGGAAAGATGCATCAATATCCTGACACGCCGGGACACCAGGATTTCTCGGAGGATACCCATAGGACGCTTATGGCGGCGGACAGTGTACGGTCATGGTTATTGACGGAGCAAAGGGTGTGGAGCCGCAGACGATTAAGCTCTTCAAGGGTTTGCGTGATGCGTCATATCCCATTTTCACTTTCATCAATAAGTTTGACCGTGAGGCAGAGATCCGTACGAGCTGATGAGATTGAAGAAGTGCTTGGAATCCGTGCACTGCCTGATTAATCAGCCTCCATCGGCTCAGGACACAACTTTAAAGGGGTATTTGACAGAGAAAAGGAAGAAGTGGATCTTTTTCCATGCTGCAGGCGGCGGTAAAGAAGTAGAAAAAGGAAGTCTGTCGGAAGGACGATCCTAAATTAGAAGGGTTATCGGAGAAAAGAGTATTTTGACAAAGTTGCAGGACGACTTGGAGCTTTTAGAGGGGGCAGCGGAGTCTTTGATGAAGAGAGGGTCGATGCCGGTCTCCCTTACTCCTGTTTTCTTTGGCTCTGCTCGAGCGAACTTTGTGTGCAGACCTTCTTGCAACATTTCCTGAAAATGACAAAGTCTCCGCTTCCGAGAATGTCAGACCAGGGACTTATCGACCAGTAGAGGAAGAGTTTTCCGCCTTCGTCTTTAAGATTCAGGCCAATATGGATCCGAAGCACAGAGATAGAGTGAAGCTTTCATGCGCATCTGCTCCGGTGAGTTTGATGCGGGAATGAAAGTGACACATATTCAGGAGGCAGAAAGGTAAAGCTTTCTCAGCCGACCCAGATGATATTGGATGAAAGAAAGATTGTGGAAAGGCAGCACGCGGGAGATATCATCGGCATTTTTGATCCGGGGATTTTTCTCGATAGGAGATACTCTGGAGCTTTCCGGAAAAGAAATTTGCGTGTGGGGGCATTCCTGACCTTTGTACCCGGAGCATTTTGCAAGGGTAAGACAGATTGACACCATGAAAAGAAAGCAGTTTTTAAAAGGGAGTATCCCAGATTGCACAGGAGGGTGCCATTCAGATTTTCAGGAATACAATACCGGTATGGGAGGAAATCATCGTCGGCGTAGTCGGAAGCCTGCAGTTTGAGGTCTTGACCTACAGACTGATGAATACAATGTAGAGGTACGTTTGGATATGCTTCCTATGAGCATATCCGCTGGATTGAAAATTATACCGAGATTGCGGTCAGCGAGATTTTCCGGTACCTCGACATGAAGCTTGTAAAGGACTTGAAGGATAGACCCTCGTTCTTTTCGCTCATCCCTGGGTCCATCGGCATGGTATTAGACCGCATATAAGGACCTGCATTTGACTGAATTTTCCAGAAATTAAGTCTCTTGCAGGAACGGTGGTAGGAGATTCTATCTTTTCCTATCTTACAATGTAGAGTTTTATAACGGTGTTGCCGAAAAAACGTGCATCATTTCGTTAGAAGAAAAGCAAATATAAGCATTTTCACAGTACAAGGAAGGACAAAAAGCGATGGAGAAAACAATTAAAGAGTGGCTGTTGGAACATGAGGATGAGTTTTTAAAGGACTTGTTCACCTTGATTCGGATTGATTCCGTTCTGGGGAGAGGCTAGAGAAGGTGTGCCCTTTGGGGATGGCCCGAAGGAAGCTTTGGAAGCGGGTTTAAAGATATGTGAAGGCTATGGCTTCCATACAAAGAACTGGGAAAAATTATGTGGGTACGGTAGATTATTCTCCGGAACTCCGCATACACTCGATATTTTTAGGACATCTGGATGTGGTTCGCGGGAGGGATGGGGAAGTAACCGGTCCGTTTGAGCCGCTTGTCAAGGGAGAAAATGTTTACGGAAGAGGTGTGAGTGACGATAAAGGTCCGATCTTTAGTGCGCTACGCTATGCGTGCAGTAAAAGAACTCAGGTTATTCTTTGAAGAAGGGCGTTCGCCTTATCCTGGGCACGAACGAAGAGACCGGTTCCGCTGACCTTGCATATTACTATAAGAAGGAAAAGGCTGAGAGATGAGCTTTACTCCGGATGCCGAGTTCCCGATTATCAATATTGAAAAGGGTGCCATCAAGGGTACTTTTGAAAAAGAATAGAACTGCTAAGGGATCTCTTCTTTTCCCAAAAGGCGGTGTTGCGTCAATGCCGTTCCGCAGAAGGGCAGTTATGGAATTCTAGTACTTTATCCGAAGAAGAATTTAAGCATACGCAAAGGATGCTGTAGAAAAAGGAATGCGGTGTTCGTTTGGAAAGATCCGGCAATACAGTGACTGTAATCGGTGAGTGCATGCTTTCCACTCCGCATCTTGGAAAGAATGCCGAGTCTTGCTGCTTTATCTTTGCTGTAAAGCTTCCTTCTCAGTGCAGAAGATAAAGAAGCTTTTGAAGCCATTTAAAGCTCTTCCCATACGGTGTGACGGACGGCTCCGGCCTTGGTATCGAGATGAACGACGAGGAAAGCGGAGACTTAACCTGCACTTTGATTTTATTTGCAGTGGATGATAAGGAAATGAGCTACCTTTTGACAGCCGTATTCCCATCTGTGGCAATAAGGAAAATTGTGAAGATGTGGCAAGAAAAGTCCTGCAGAAGCCAAGGGATGTTTTCGAAACAAACGGCATGATTCCGCCCTCACCACGTTCCCAAGGATTCCGATTTCATTAAGGCTTTTACTTTCCTGCTATGAGAAGGTTACCGGAGAAAAGGAGAGTGTATTGCTATTGGTGGAGGTACCTATGTGCATGAGGTAGAAAAATGGAGTTGCCTTCGGTGCAATTCTTCCGGATGTAGATACACAGCCATGGATGGCAGACGAGATGGATTAAGGTAAAGGATCTTCTTCTTGCAGCTGAGATTTATGCGGAGTCAATCCTGGCTCCTTTGCAGTTAACTATATCTTAATAGAAGTTTGGAAACTTCTTCGAGAAGCGCATTCGAGACTTTTTCGATTGTTTAAGAAATAGCTTCTACTCAAAAATATTTTTGTCTGAAGGAGCAGAATGGAAGAAAATATCATATCAATACAAGGTTTGGGGAAAGGTATTCCATACCGGATCCGGGGACTTTACAGCTCTGGAAGACATCCATTTTGAAATTAAAAAGGGCAGATTCAGGAATCATCGGACTTTCCGGAGCCGGAAAAGTCCACCTGATCCGCTGTATTAAATTATTTGGAAAGACCGAGTGGCGGTCAGATATTCTTCGTGGGAAAAGTTTGAGTACCACGAAGGAGAAAGAGATTCTTGCCATGCGTCAAAAACATGGGCATGATTTTTCAGCACTTTAATCTTCTGGAGCAGAGAAATCTGCTCCGAATGTTTGTTTCTCTGAAATTGCTGATAGCGGCTGTATTTCCCGGGCATTGAAGGAGTGGAAGGAAAAAGAAAGAAAACAAAGAGAAGAGGGCAAAAAGCGAGGTTAACGATTCAGTTGAGCTCCACTCCGTTAGGAGTCATTATAAAAAACTGTACTCAAGGAAAAGCGCGGAAAAGAAAAGAATCGAGAGAGCGAAGAGCTCTTTTAAAGCTCGTCGGTCTTGAGGAAGAGAAAAAGTTATCCCTCTCAGCTTTCCGGGGGCAGAAACAGAGTTGCGATTGCAGAGCACACACATGAGTCGAGGTCTTGCTCTGTGATGAGGCGACTTCAGCACTGGATCCGAAAACCACGGAGCAGATTCTTGCTCTTCTGAAAGAGATTAATGAAAAATTGGGTGTTACCATTATAATTATCACCCATCAGATGAGTGTCATTGAGTCTGTTTGTGATGAGGTGGCGATTATTGACCACAGTAAGATAGCGGAACATGGCCCGGTAAAGGAGATTTTCCGTTCCTCCTAAGACGGAAATCGGAAAGCGACTGATTTTAGGTGAAGGAGAGAAGAAGCTTTCTTCGGAGGGGAAGACGTTTTCGTATTGCCTCTTGACGGTAAAAATGCGCATGATCCGATTCTTTCGGAACTCATTCTTGCCCTGCATACCCCGGTAAACATCCTCTTTGCCAATACCAAGGAGGTGGACGGCATGGCGGTTGGACAGATGGTTATTGAACTTCCCGAAAAATATGGAGGATATCCTGCTGTGTTACCCAATTTATGAAGGAGCGGGGAATTCCTTTTGAGGAGGTGCATGCATAGCTATGAGTATGAAAGAGTTAATCCCTTATTTCAAACGGAAACTGTGATGACACTTTATATGGTGAGCATTTCTACCTTGATTTCCTATTTAATCGGAATTCCTCTCAGAGTCATTTTGGTAGTAACGGAAGATGGAGGACTTTTATCCTTTAAAGTTGGTTCATGGAGTCCTTGGTTTTATCACCAACATTTTTCAGAACCATTCCCTTCCTGATTCTTTTTGGTTATGGTTTTTACCTCTAACAAAATTTTTGGTAAAAACAACTTTGGGACCGAATGCCATTATTCCTCCACTCGTTATTGCGGCAGCCCCTTATATTGCCAGAATGGTGGAGTCTTCTTGAAAGGAAGTGGACAGCGGTGTGATTGAGGCAGCGCGTTCGATGGGAGCAAACAGACTGCAAATCATCTTTAAAGGTTTATCTTCCCGAAGCGAAGCCCAGTCTCTTTATCGGTGCGGCAATCTGCATTACTGATTCTTTCCTACTCCGCCATGGCGGGATTCGTAGGAGGAGGCGGACTTGGAGCCATTGCGCTGAATTATGGTTATTATCGTTACAAGACGGATATCGATGATCATTGCGGTTTTAGTACTGATTATTATCGTGCAGATTATTCAGGAATTCTGGATGAGGCATATTACAGTGATAAGAGAAAAAGAGTTTAGGAAAAGAAAAGAGTGCAGGAAAAATTTGCAATATTTCTGATTCTGTACTATTTTTAGTATACTGGACTGTACGCATAAAGCAGAGGGAAAAATAGTTTAAGGGCTATTCGAAGGGAAACCTTCTTTAGCATAGATACTTGTTGTGGTTTAGGCTACAGCAGATTATTTCAGAAAATTTTCGTTATAGAGTAAGGAGAGTTTTCAAAGTAGAAAAGGAGAAAATTATGAAAAGAGTAGCAGCGCTGCTCCTTGGTTTAGCGGTAGCTTCTTTAGCAGCTTGCGGAGGACAGAAGGCGGAAACAAAGGCGGAGTCTCAGGTAGACAGGCAGGTGCAGTAAAAAGCTGCAGAGACCGAGAAGGCAACGGAAGCGGCTAAGGCTGAGGGGAAGCAGTGAAGATTAAGATCGGTGCGACTCGAGCCCGCATGCGGAAATCTGGAAGCGGCTAAGGACGCTTTAAAGGAAAAGGGTGTGGAGATTGAGATTGTAACGTACCAACGATTACGTTCAGCCGAATCTCGCAACAGATCAGGGACAGATTGATGCAAACCATTTCCAGCATCTTCCCTACCTTGAGGATTTCAATAGGAAAACAATACTCATGTTGTTTCCGTAGGAAAAGATTCACTATGAGCCGTTTTGGATTTATGCAGGTAAGTCCAAGGATTTGAAAGCTATCCAGGACGGTGCTAAGATTGCGGTTCCGAATGATACAACAAATGAAGCAAGAGCGCTTCTTTGGAAGCGAACGGCATCATTAAGTTAAAGGACGGGGCAGGACTTACGGCAACGAAGCAGGATATCGCAGAGAATCCGCACACTGTGATATCTACGAAGTAGAAGCGGCACAGATTCCTCGTTCTTTAGATTCTGTAGACTTTGCTTGCATGAACGGGAAACTTCGCTATTCAGGCAAATTATAAGCCGAGCGATGCCTTAGCCACAGAGGATGCCAAGTCCGAAGCGGCACAGACCTATGCCAACATCATTGCCGTATCGGAGAAGAATAAGGATGCGGAATGGGCAAAGACTTTGGTAGAAGTTTTACACTCTAGGAGATTCAGGATTTTATCAATAAGAAGTATGAAGGTGGAGTAGTACCTATCGAATAAATCCTACAGGAGCCGCAGAAATAGGGAGAGAGATCCCCGTTTACGGGGAGAGAACTGCCTTTTGCTTTCTGCGGCTCTTTCTTATAAAAATGTTTATAAGGCCTTTTTATTTGTTTGATTCATTTTAGACTGATTATTGCTGATTTTTCGAGAACAGATACCGCGTTTTGAATTAAAGGAGTTACAAAAATGAATGATAAAAGACTCTGAGAAGATTTGCCAGGAAAGTGGAGAAAGAACTGGCCAACCATGCTGGTAGCCATTCTTTTTGCAATTCTCCGTCTATATTGCTGTGGTAATATGCTTTTCTTTTCGTCTTTAGTCCTTTCTTGGTATCGACTATGATATCGCAAACGGAAGGATTAAGGAGAGGAATCGGTCTTACCGTCTCGGGAATCATGCTTTGCTCTTTTTGGTTTTTATTTTTGGTAATCTCATCTGATTGTGAGCTCTTTTTCCTTTATCTATATGGCATTAAAGTTGGTGCGGGGAGAAAAGATATCTCCATTTGACGTTTTTTATACTTTGCAGCCGAAGATTTTTCCGATGCAGGTGCAGCTTTTGGTATACAGCATTTTCATGCTTTTTCCCATGAGCTGCTTACATTTTTGTTTTACTTTCTAAATCAGCTGATCCGATTTTGAATTTTGTGGAAGAAATCATTTTTAATATTTTTATCTCGCTTTTCTTACTGTTCTTTTTATGTACCCCTTTTCTTATTCTGGAAAAGAAAGCAAGAACTCTGGTGCAGCTATGAAGAAAAGTATCAAATGATGCGTCATGAAAAGCACTGCTTTATTCGACATTTATTGTACTTTATGGAATTAGAGTAATAATGAACATTTTGGCCTCCATGTGGAGCTTTAGTTTAGATGACAGCATTCTTCCGAAATTTTACTGGGCATATTCCTCTACTTTTATCTGACTCCCTGCTTTATTCTTGTACAGGCCGGCTTTTTATCAGCAAATTGTAAATAAGGAGAAGAAAGCGGCAGAAACGGCAAAGGCCTTTTGTGGCATCGTTTAGCAGCGAAGAGGAGAAGGAGATGACACACAAAATGAGAGCATCGTAGCGGAAGTCTCTGAGAAGAGGATAGAGGAAGATGCCGAATCAAAGCATAGAGGAAAGCGATATTGAAAACGACTAAAGAAGCGATAGAGAAAAATCCGGAATCAAAGCTAGAAGGAGTGCTGCACAAACGGTAGAGGAACGTACTGTGAAAAAGGAAGATACTACGGAATCCAATCTCCGTTAAGGATGCGGAAGATGTCACGGAATCCAATTCGTTAAGGATGCGAAGATGTCACGAAATCCATTTTGTTGAGGATGCAGAAGAAGACAGCAAAAGTTGAGCTTGAAGAAGCCAGAAAGCGATATACAGACTACAAGGAGGAATCATAGAAGTGTCCATTTTGTAATGCGGAAGACACCCTGTAATTGACTCTAAGACCCGCAGATGAAAATACCGCTATCCGAAGACGCAGACAATGTAGAGTCTGCGGAAAGCGCTTTACAACCTTCGAAAAGACGGAAACCCTTCCCTTTATGGTGGTAAAAAAGACCAAAGTCGTGTCCGTATGATCGAGCTAAGCTGGAGGGTGGTGTTTTACGATCCTGTCATAAACGGCCGATTTCGCCGCAGCAGATAGCAGAGCTTGTGGACGATATAGAAAACCATATTTTTAAGCATGACAGCAAGGAAGTCAGTACGGAAGAAATCGGGGAAATGGTTATGGAACGCCTAAAAGAGCCTGGATCAGGTTGTTTATGTTCGTTTTGCTTCCGTCCATAGAGAGTTTAAAGATATCATACCTTCATGGAAGAAATCGGGAAACCCTAAAAACGCATGGGAAGGGAGAAGGAAAGGATGAAGAAAAGAAACGGATCCTCCTTCTATCCAAGCTACTCTATAGCATCAGTCTACGACTTGGATTTTCAAAAAGCTATATGAGAAGGCTACCGTGCGCTTTTTCGACATGACAATACTTTGGTTTTGCTATGACGCTCCCGCAGAAGAAGAGAATAAAGCTCGAAAGGCTTAGGGAGATTGGATTTAAAACAGCGATATTATCGAATAACGGAAAAAGAAAGAGTGGGAGCAGTTTGCCTCCGAAAGAAGGGCGATGTACTACCGCGAACATGCGGGGAAGCCGTCTGCCAAGGCTTATCTTGATGCGGCTGGAAGCATTGGGTACGGATAGGAAAAATGTCTCTTTTTCGGAGACCAGATTTTTACGGATATACTTGGAGGAAACTGAGCAGGAATTTCACAGTTTTGGTTCGTCCAATGGGAAGGAGAAGTATTTTTCATGTTGTTTAAAGAGATGCTGAAAAAGCCCTTTTTGTTCTTATATAAAAGAAAAATGCGCTTTGGAAAAATGAACCCTAAAGGAGAGGGAAACAAATGGGTATGATTGTACCAATACAGGGTAAGACGGAGAAGGAGTGCCTGGATATCCTGAAAAAGCTTAGAGAGGATCAATATTTTCCATATCTCTACGCAGTAGAGCTTCGCTATGATTTTTGGAAAAGAGAGTCGAGAAACCCGCTGATTTTTACAAGGAGTAAGAAATCTGAGTAGGGAGAAAAAGCTGATTTTCACAATTGCACTCAATCGTCAGGGGGATTCTATCCTTTGGAAAAAGCTATTTTTCAGGAAAAATATACTGGCGATGGAAAGCGGTATACTCGACCATATTGACCTTGAAGTAGAGTGCGGGATTTCCGGGCGTGAATCCTGGAAAGAATGTATTGCCATGGTAAAGAGACTTGGAGGAAAAGCCATTGCCTCTACCACGACTTTCATAGAACACCGGACTTAAAAGAGTGTGAGGCTATCCTGAGAGGCTTTCTCTTATTCTCCGGATAGAGTGAAAATGGCTTTTCATGCCTAATAAACAGGAGGATGTTTTAAATCTTCTTTTTGCAGGAAGAAGGTGGAAAGATAAATATCCGAAAAAGAACTCATCACAATCTCCATGGAAATGGGGAAACTCAGTCGCTTGTGCGGTGACTTGTCCGGCTCCTCACAGTTTTGTGTCAGATTTTCGAGTCTGCACTGGACAGTGGAAAAATAGAAGAGTATCTGAAGCTTCATCGAGCGCTCTCCGCACGAAAAGGAATTGCCTTTACCGGGCTTTTTATGGGAAGCGAGAAAATCGACTCTTGCAGGACAGTTGGCTGTAATGGGAGACCTGCCCTACTGAGACGGATGCAGTCCTAGAGCAGGAATTTTCCATGTCTATAAAAGAATATTTTCAAAAATTCGGAGAGGAAAGCTCTGACGTGAAGAAAGCAGAGTCCTTAAGAAGATGTCCGAAGAGAAATGATTCGTCACCGGGCGGCGGTATCGTTTTGAAAGAGGAGAACAGAAACTTTTTTAAAGAACTATTTTTCTGTGTTTATCTTAGGCGTAAGTCCGGAAACGGTTTTGCAACGTCTATCCGGTGCTAAAAATTGCGACCGCTTTTACAAGATAAAATGAATCTGACAGATATTACGGAAATGAGTGGAAAGACGTAGCGCTTTCTACGAGGAAACAGCGGATTACATTCTCGAGGGGACGGAAAAAGTATTTCGAATGCCTTACGGAACTACAGTCTGTACTTCTGAAAAATGCCTTTTTCATGCGCAAGTTTAGAAATTAAATAGAAATAGATGGAAGGAAGCAGAGTATTTTGTAAAAGAAAGTTAAAAATTGAATCTTGAAGAAATAGCTCATCATAGTGTATTCTGAGTTCTTGGAAAGAATTAATAATAGGAATCAATGTAGAAATACACAGAGAAAGGAAAAGATTATGTTGCAATTTAAAAATGGATTCTTCCGGTAGTGCTTGCCGGTGTAACTGTTCTTAGTGCCTGCGGAAATTCCGGAAATAGCGGAAGTGCTGTAGAAACAACGGCACAGAGCGATTCAGTGAAAGAAGAGGGAAGACTGCGGCAGCTTCCGAAAAAGGCGGCAGAGGACAATGCTTGATGCTGTTTCGGAAGAGAAGCTCAGCTTTGACAAAAAACCTCAACAAAGAAGATGTCGATGATCTCGATATTTTGCTGATAAGGATTTGACGATTTTAAATGTTTGGGGAACCTTCTGTGCCCTTGCATTAATGAGATGCCCGGAGCTAGCGCATGGGCAAAGGAAAATGCCGGATAATGTGCAAAAATTATCGGTTTGGTAGCGGATATTAGCCGAGAGACGGATGAGCAACAGATTGATACAGCGAAAACCATTTTGGAAAAGACCGGTGCGGACTTCAAAACATTATTCGAACTCGGATTTTTCAGATCTCCTTTCGAATGTAGTGGGAGTTCCACAACCTCACTCATCAATAAAGAAGGAAAAATCGTGGGTAAGCCGATTGTGGGAGCACAGGTATCAAAGTATAAGTCCTTTGTGGAAGGTTATCTGGCAAGTTTATCCTGATAAAGATCTTGGGCTAGGGATAGCGAAAAAGTATGAAAACACGAGATTTCAGATAAAAGAAAAATGAGTTTTTGATACAAAATAAAGAGCTATATAAAGAGCTAAATAAAGACAAAATTAATGTTGACAAAGTCTATTCAGTTTTAGTATCATTTATCTGGTCGCCTAAGAGGTGACTCACGGGGTCTTAGCTCAGCTGGGAGAGCATCTGCCTTACAAGCAGAGGGTCACAGGTTCGAGCCCTGTAGGCCCCAGTATTCGGTCCGGTCTGCGTTTTATACGCAGCCTGGGTCGGAATTTTTTTAAACAGCACCTGCAAGGTGAACTGTTTAAGGCGAGATAAGCTCAGCTGGCTAGAGCACACGGTTCATACCCGTGGTGTCGAGGGTTCAAGTCCCCCTCTCGCTAGAGTCGAGGAGTTGGAACATTCTTTAGAAGATGTGTTTCAACTCCTTTTTTTCAATATGTAGGTGTGTGGGGAAACAAGAATAAAGAAAGAATGGGAAAATTTTGGAATAGTTTATATCAGAAATATCGAGGGAGTAAGCTGTATCGCTATGCAGAAGAGCATCCGCGATGGAAGAGGTTTTTCGAGATTTTATATCGCTATCGCTATGGAAATGTACTGTGGATAGGCATTATTTATCCCTATTTGGTTTTAAGTCATTGGAAAGTCGTATTACAGTCAGTACCGGCTACCACATCATGCATACGCATATGGATGACCTGATTCCTTTTTGCGAATGGTTTATTGTACCGTATTTTCTTTGGTTTATTTATATTTTTGCGGGACTGGTCTACTTTATGTTTACGAATAAGGAGGATTTTTATAAGGTCAGCCTCTTTCTTTTCATCGGGATGATAGCGAGTCTTGTTATTTGCGAGATTTATCCTAATGGTACAGATTTCCGTCCGGCATACTTAAGCGAGAAAAACATTTTCATGATTATGGTAAAGAATCTGTATCGAGTGGATACTCCGACCAATGTCTTTCCCAGTATTCATGCCTACAACTCTTTGTGTATGCATATCGCGTTATTAAAAAGTAAGGAGCTTCGTGCTGCAAGATATGGGAAGTTTGTTCGCTATTTTTCCTGTTTTCTCTGTATCTTTATCTGCATAGCAACCTTGGTTCTCAAGCAACATTCCGTTTTGGATGTAGGTGGAGCTATTCTTCTTTGCTTTATTACTTACGGCTTTGTCTATGGTTATCCGAGCTTTGCCCTAGGAGAGTATTGGGAGAAGAAAAGCGAAAGGAAAGAGACCCATTCAATCGGATAAAGAAGTGAATCGGATTGACTAAAGAAGTACGTCGGATTGGATAAAGAAGTCAATCGGATTGGATAAAGAAGCGTATTCAATGGGAGAAATTGGAGAAAGAAACGGATTTATTTGCTAAAGAAAAAGAGATACGAAAAAGATGGAGAAAGAAAATTTTTGGAAAAATGCCGTCGGGCATTTTAAGACGATTACAAAACATAAGCTTCTGGTGATGCGTTATTGCTTTGCGATAGGCTTATATAAGCAAGGGTTCTTGCATGACTTGTCAAAGTACAGCTTTACGGAGTTTCGTACGGGGATTCGTTACTATAGAGGTTATAAGAGTCCGAACGGTGTAGAGAGAATCAAGACCGGGACATCGGAGGCCTGGTTGCATCACAAGGGAAGGAATAAACATCACTTTGAGTATTGGTGTGACTATGATTTGGACAATGTGCATAGGATGATTGGTTGTCGCATGCCTTACCGCTATGTGGCAGAGATGTTTTGCGACCGGATTGCGGCATCTAAGAATTATCAAGGGGAAAAGTATACGGATGCAAGTCCCTATATCTACTATGAAAAATGATTGGAACTCCTCTCATTCATGAGAAAAAACAAGGGAGGAACTGCAATTTCTGCTCCGCCTTTTTAAAGGGACAAGGAGAAAAGGAGGCCTTTTTCCTACCTTCGAAAAGAAATAAAAAGGAGAAGAAAAGAAAAAGATTTTTCTAATCCATGGAAAATTTTGCATCTTTTTAAGGAAAGCTTTTTAAGTGAAAAATCAAAAGAAAAATGAGATTTTCAAAGAGAAATGCCCTTTGAAAATCATTTCCTATTGCTATAATAAAAATACAATGTAAAAAGAAAAGCATTGGAGGAAAGCACCTTTATGCAAGAAGATGACCAGAATACGCTCTTCTTACAATCAATTCACAAAGGCTGAACGAAGAGTGGCTGATTTTATATTGCAAAATCCGAACAAGGTTTTGTTTATGTCTATCTCCGACTTGGCAGAGACCTGCGACGTGGGAGATACTTCCGTTTTCCGTTTTTGCAAAACGATGAATGTGAAAGGCTATCAAGAATTCAAGATGACTCTTTCCCTTTCGATGCGTGGAAAAGAAAAGGCGGAAGGGCTAGAGGGATAATGGGGAGATTACACTGGGGGACAGTATTTCCGATTTGGCCGCCAAGGTTTTACAGGATACGATTTCCTCGATTCAGGAAAGTTTTTCTCTTTTGGATTTTTCCAAAGTCAGCTTGGCGATGGACGCTATGTCTAAGGGAAGACGCATTCTTTTCTTTGGTGTGGGTGCATCGATGCTTACGGCGATGAAAGCCATGAATAAGTTTCACCGGATTGAGCCGAAGGTTTACTGTTCGGAGATGGTCAGTCAACAGCTGATGAGTGCAGCTACCATGGAAAAAGGCGATGTGGCTGTGATTTTCTCTTATTCCGGTGCGACAAGGGATATTGTAGAGATTGCAAGGCTTGCGAAAAAGAGCGGTGCAACTGTCATTGCCATCACTCGTTTTCAGAAGTCGGCCCTTACCGATTATACGGATATTTCGCTCCTATGCGGTGCAAATGTCGGCTCACTGCAGAAGGGATCGACTTCTGCGGAAATCAGCCAGCTATTCCTCGTGGATATCATGTATACGGAGTATTATCGCGGCATTTCGAAAAATGCAGTCAGATTTTGGAAAAAGACCAGCAAGGCCATTTCCGATAGGAATTAGAGAAAGAGAAGCCTTTCTCAATGGTTTTTCTCCAAGGCTTCTCTTAGTTCGGCAATTTTTATCACGACATTTTGCCGCGTCTTCGAAGTTGAGTTCAGCTGCGAAGGCGCGCATTTTTTTGGAAAGCTCACGAATCATTTTATCGATTTCCATCTTAGACATGGATTCGATATCCATTTGGATGCCCTTATTTTCATCCTCTAAAACTCTGGAGATGGCAATCAAGTCTCTTACCGCCTTTTTGATGGTGGTCGGCGTGATACCGTGCGCTTCGTTGTATTCCATCTGCAGCTTTCTTCTTCTTGTGGTTTCGGAAATGGTGCGTTGCATGGAATCCGTGATGGTGTCCGCATACATAATGACATGTCCCTCCGCATTTCTTGCGGCACGTCCTACAGTCTGGATGAGAGAGGTTTCGGAACGAAGGAAGCCTTCCTTATCCGCGTCTAAAATCGCAACCAGCGTGATTTCCGGGATATCCAGTCCCTCTCGTAAGAGATTGATACCGACCAAAAACATCAAACTTATCCAGTCGCATATCGCGAATGATTGCGGCACGTTCAAGGTGTCTATATCGGAGTGGAGGTATTTTACACGTACTTGATTTTCCTGAAGATATTTCGTGAGATCCTCTGCCATTTTTTTGGTAAGAGTCGTAATCAGGACCTTATGCTTTTTGTCTGTTTCCTTATGAATTTCTATGAGAAGATCATCAATCTGTCCCTTGGTGGGGCGCACTTCGATTTCGGATCCAAAAAGTCCGGTCGGGCGAATGATCTGCTCTGCCCTTAGAAGCTCATGCTCCGCCTCGTACTCTCCGGGAGTTGCGGAAACGAAGAGCATCTGATTGATTTTTTCCTCAAATTCCGTGAAATTCAAGGGGCGATTATCCAAGGCGGAGGGAAGACGGAAGCCGTAATCCACGAGGGTGGTTTTTCGGGAAAGGTTTCCGTTATACATACCGCGAATCTGCGGAAGACTGATGTGACTCTCATCCACGATGATAAGAAAATCCTCGGGAAAATAGTCGATCAAGGTGTAGGGAGGTTCTCCGGGCTGTGCGAAATTCAAGTGTCTTGTGTAGTTTTCTATGCCGGAGCAGACTCCGGTCTCACGAATCATTTCCACATCAAAGTTGGTTCGCTCGGAGATTCGCTGTGCTTCCAAGAGTTTATCTTCTTCTTTAAAATACTGTACTCGCTCGTCCAGTTCCGAAAGGATATTCTTGCAGGCGATACGGAGTTTATCCATAGGAATGACATAGGGGCTTGCCGGGGAAAAATCATCGTGTGCTCAAGCTTTGCCTTGGCTTTCCCTGTTAAAACATCAATTAACTGGATTTCTTCTATCTCGTCCCCGAAGAAAATGACACGAATCGCCTGTTCTCCTTCCGATGCGGGGAAAATATCCACCGTATCCCCTTTACGCGGAAGGTTCCTCTGCGAAATCCATGTCATTTCTGTTATATTGAATTTCAATGAGATTTCGCAGTAAAAGCATCTCTGTCCCGAAGCTGTCCCGGACGAAGGAGATTGCCATATTCAGGTATTCCGTAGGTGCACCCAAGCCGTAGATACAGGAAACCGAAGCCACGACTACAACGTCTCTTCTTTCGGAAAGGGCTGCCATAGCGGAGTTTCTGAGCTTGTCAATCTCCTCATTGATATCGGAATCCTTCTCAATATAGGTGTCCGTACTGGGGACATAGGCTTCCGGCTGATAGTAGTCGTAGTAAGAAACAAAGTATTCCACTGCGTTTTCCGGGAAAAAATTCTTTCATTTCCGAGTAGAGCTGTGCAGCCAGAGTCTTATTGTGGGAAATGATTAAGGTCGGCTTTTGGATTTTCTCGATGACATTTGCCATGGTGAAAGTTTTTCCGGAGCCGGTTACGCCAAGTAGGGTTTCAAATTGATTTCCCTCCTTGAGACCTTGCACCAGTTTTTTTCAATAGCCTGTGGCTGGTCACCGGTTGCCGCGTAATCCGAATGCAGTTTAAATTCCATAGGTTCTCCTTTTTGTATTACATCAAAGATTTTTTTGGGGCTAATTTCATCGATGCATTCTGTATTTCACATTTTCTGCCAATATATTTTGTCCATTCCTATCAGACTTATATCTTTTTAAAAAAAATTCCGTTAGCGTATTGCATGGCTAGTATAGCAAAAAGCATACGAAAAATAAAACTCATGTACAATGGTTTGCAAGAATCGCAGATTGTTAAAGGGTTGCATTTGTAAGTGTATTTTTATTTTTCATTTATAGGCATTCAGTGAAAAAAAGCGGAGAAAAACTGAAGGACAGATAGAAGCGAGATATATAGGCATTCTGTGAAAAACCGGAGAAAAAGGGGATAAGCTATGCAGTACAAGATTACAGTTCTTGCCGGAGACGGAATCGGACCGGAGATTACGAAAGAAGCCCGAAAAGTCTTAAGCAAGGGTGGCGGAGCAGGAAGACTTTTCTCTAGAGTTTCGAGAGGAGCATTTTGGCGGTGCGGCAATTGATGCCGTGGGAGAGCCTCTTCCGGAAAAGACTTTAGAGGCTTGCAAAAACGGTGATGCCGTGTTAATGGGGAGTATCGGCGGCATCGTAGGCGTTTCCCCTTGGTACAAACTTCCGGTAGAAAAACGCCCTGAGGCGGGACTGCTTCGACTTAGAAAGGAACTTGGTCTTTTTTGTAATCTTCGCCCCGCAAAGCTCTATTCGAATTAAGAGCAGCCTCTCCATTAAAGGAAGAGGTTCTTGGGGAAAGGCTTTGAGATCATGATGATTCGAGAGCTTACGGGAGGCCTTTACTTTGGGAGAAAAAGTCTCTTCGCATGGAAAAAGGGGGAAGAGGTTGCTCGTGACGAATTAATTTACCGTGCACACGAGATTGAGCGCATTGCGGAAATTGCCTTTTCCTTGCAAAGGAAGGAAGGGAGAGCTGGTTTCCGTGGATAAGGCCAAATGTCTTGGAAAGCTCTCGCCTTTGGAGAAAGATTTTTACAAAAATATGGAGAACACGAGCAGGAGGTAAAGCTCGAACATGTTCTTGTGGATTCGATGGCGATGCAGCTCGTTCGTAATCCCGGAAAGTTTTTCCGTAGTTGCTACGGAAAAATATGTTCGGAGATATTCTTTCCGATGAAATGGCGGAAATCACGGGATCCCTGGGCATGCTACCCTCTGCATCTTTGGGAGAAAAATGCTTTCGGGCTCTATGAGCCGAGTGGAGGCTCTGCGCCGGATATTGCGCGGGCGGAACATTGCGAATCCCATCGCCGCGATTTTTATCCGCTGCGATGCTGCTTCGCTATTCTCTGAAGGAGAAAAGAAGCCGCAAAGAAGATAGAGAGAGCGGTAGAAAAGGTGCTTGCTAAAGGATATAGAACCAAAGACATTTTTCCCTAAAAAGAGATGCGGAAGGTCTTAAGCTTCTTTCCTGCTCGGAAATGGGAGATGCGGTTTTGTGCGGAATTGTAGAGTGAATAAAAAGATAAAAATAATAACGGAAAAAGGATAAAGCTTAAAAACAAACAAGTAAAAGAGTAAAGGAATACAAAATACCGACCCTGGATGCCGAGGAAATTCAGCTTGCCTGTTTCCTGCCCCTTCCGTATAATGATAGATATGGATTACAGATGAGATTTCCTTACAGAATTTAAGTTTTTTCTCTTCGGCGAAAAAGGAAGTCTTCTTTGTGCCGAAAATCGGGAAATGATAAACCGAGTTCTGAAGGAGAAAGAAATGGACAATAAAGATTTAAAGGATGGGGATAACGGCGGCTTCTCCAATATGGGGCAGACGGTTCTCATCATTTTAATAGCGGCAACAGTGACTTTTTATTTACAGTTTGTCGCAACGACTTACTGGAAATGGAGCAACGCAAGAGCTGACATATACTCAGTTTTTATCCATGGTGGATAGGAACCTTGTAGAAAAGGTAGAGTGGAGTGACGGACAGATTACGGTCTATCCGAAGTACAATGCAAAAAATGCAGACGGTCCGGCCGAAAGTGATGCTGCTTCGAAGAACGGTTCGGCGACTGAGGATCTTTTTCCGGGGCTTGGACAAAGACAGGGAAGGATTTATTTTGTTATTCCGGTTGGCGCAGATGCGGAAAAAAACTGGTAGAACGTCTCTACCTGCACAATGTGGATATTGTTAAGAAAAAGACCGAACAATTCCGGTTTTTATTTTACAGATTGTACTGAGCGTGGTTTTTGCCCTTTGTGCTTCTCTTTTGGTTTATGAACTGGATGGCAAAGCGCGTGGGGGGATCCGGCGGCGGTCTTATGGGAGTTGGAAAATCCAACGCCAAGATGTATATGCAAAAGGAAACCGGAATCAGCTTTAAGGATGTTGCGGGAGAGGACGAGGCGAAGGAAAGCTTGGTAGAGATAGTGGACTTCCTGCATAATCCGGCAAAGTATACCGCCATTGGTGCAAAAATTACCAAAGGGTGCGCTTCTTGTAGGGCCTCCCGGAACAGGAAAAAAACACTTCTTGCAAAGGCTGTTGCGGGAGAGGCACATGTGCCGTTTTATTCCATTTCGGATCGGATTTTTGTAGAAATGTTTGTGGGTGTCGGAGCAAGTCGTGTACGTGATCTTTTCAGGCAGGCAACCCAGACTGCGCCCTGTATCATCTTTATTGATGAGATTGATGCTATCGGAAAGAGCAGAGATAACCGCTACGGCGGAAATGATGAGAGAGACAGACCTTGAATCAGCTCCTTTCCGAGATGGACGGCTTTGATGCGGCAAAAGGAATCATGGTTATGGGGGCAACCAACCGCCCTGAGATTTTAGACCCTGCCCTTCTTCGCCCGGGACGTTTTGACCGTAGAATTATTGTAGAAAAAGCCCGATTTAAAGGGCAGAGTGAATATCCCTAAAGGTCCATGCCAAGGATGTAAAGCTCGACGAAACGGTCAATTTTGATGAAATAGCCTTAGCTACCAGCGGCGCTGTAGGTGCAGATCTTGCCAATATGATGAACGAGGTCCGCAATCACCGCAGTAAAGCACGGAAGAGAAAAAGGTGAGCCAGAAGGACCTTTTTGAGGCGGTAGAAGTGGTTCTTGTCGGTAAGGGAGAAGAAAGACAGAATTCTTTCCAAGGAGGAGCGGAGAATCGTTTCTTACCACGAGGTAGGGGCATGCTCTTGTTGCGGCGATTCAGAAGGATTCCGAGCCGGTGCAGAAGATTACCATTGTGCCGAGAACCATGGGTACCCTGGGGTATGTAATGCAGGTTCCGGAGGAAGAAAAGTATTTAAATACCAAGTCGGAACTGCATGCCATGATTGTGGAATTTTTGGCAGGAAGAGCAGCGGAAGAGCTTGTTTTTGAGACTGTCACCACAGGGGCAAGCAATGACATCGAAAAAGGCAACAAAGATTGCAAGAGCCATGGTGACGCAGTACGGCATGTCCAAGAAGTTCGGTCTTATGGGCTTGGCACGTCAGGAAAATATGTACCTTGGCGGAAGAGCGGTTCTGGAATGTGGAGATGATACGGCGACAGAAGTGGATGAGGAAGTTTCCCGTATTTTAAAAAGAATGTTATGAGGAATCCAAAAAGATTCTTTCCGAAAACCGCTATGCCTTGGATGAGATTGCCGAGTTTCTGATTGAAAAGGAGACCATCACCGGCAAGGAGTTTATGAAGATTCTTTCCGAAGTAAAGGAAAAGAGGAAGAAAGAACTTGCAGAGTCGTCTGTAATGGAAAAAAGGAACTGCAGAGACAACGGATGTAGAGAAAAAGGCAACTGTAGAGGAAAAACGAAGCAGAGAAAAAAACGAAGTAGAGAAAAAAGAAAGCACTGCGGAAGCCGAATCCACGGAAGAATAAAAGGGAAGAAAAAAATAAAAAGATAAAAAGGTCCGATGGAGGAATCTCTATCAGACCTTTTATCTTTAAAAACTGATCCCACTACTTTTATACTGCAGTAATTGTTTTGTTATTCCCTTTTCACAGTACACACTCCATAATATCGGATACATTACAGGAGAAAAGCAGACAGATTTGTCGAATACTTTCTGTGGATACCGGTTGGTTGTTTCGCAGTCTGTTGAGAAGACTGGCAGACAGTTTTTGTTCTCGTATAAGGCGGTATTGGCTCATTTTTTTCTTCTTCATCAGTTTCCAAAAAGGAGCATAACTAATCATAACCCTTCCTCCCTTGTGCCTTGGATAACAAGAAGTATTCTGTTTCGACATTAGCTTATCATAGAGAAATTAAAAATCGTAGAAAGGGGCAAAATGTTAATAGTATTAACTTTTTGTGTTATAGGCTTCCTATGCCTTATCTATTCCCATTGGGAAAGAAATCAACTTAAAACGGAACAATATTTGATATTTTCTAAGAAAATAAAAAAAGAAGTTTCGCTTTGTTTTTTTGACGGATCTCCATGAAAAAGAATTCGGGAGTAGACAATGCTGTCTTGCTAAAAAATTCGTTCTCTAAAAGCCGAATTGTATTTTGATCGGAGGAGATTTTCCCATCAGTCACTCATCGGAAGAAACGGATATTCGAGATGAGGTGGAAAAGGGAATTGCATTACTGCAAAAAACTGAAAGAGGAATATAAAAGTATATTATTCCTTCGGAAACCATGAGGAGAAATTATTTACAAAAAAAGAGCTAAAGGGCAGAAAAACAGCTTTTCGAAAATGCTTTGGAAGGGAGTAACCCTGATCGATGGGAAGGGTATTTTTATAGATGAGGGAAATTTACCTTTCCGGTTTTCCCTTGGATATTTCTTATTACCGTCCACTTTATTTTAAGGAGAAGAAGCCGCTGGAGGAAGAAATTAGAGAAAAATGGAAAAAGTGCTATAGCGGATTCTAAAGGAAAGGCTGTGCAGGAATCGTCCGATTTCGAAGCGAAGACTAAACAAGGAATTTACATATCGGAAGAGGAAAACCGCCGAGATAGCTCCAAAAAGGGAAAGAAGAGAAGAACACAGGGAGTCTTTTCGTATTGCCATGCTGCACAGTCCTTTTTATAGAGAGGAAGCCTTATCTTTAGGGGTGGACCTGCTTCTTTCCGGGCATTTTCATGGAGGTGCCGTGGGAATTCCGTTTATTGCACTGATGACTCCGCAATTTCGTTTTTTTGTTGGAAAACCAAGAGGACTCTTTAAAAAGAGGAGAGAAGTATTTCTTTATTAGTAGGGGACTTGGAACGCATACAATTAATGTGCGAATTCATAATTTTCCGGAACTTTCCTGCTTTGACTTGTGTCCTGTGAAAGAGTAAAATATACAGGTCAAATTATCTGACTTCAAAATTCGGGGAAGCCATGCTGGAAGAAAAAAAGCAAAGAGTATTTCTTATAAATTGGATGCTTTTGAGGGGCCTTTGGACCTCCTCTTGCATTTAATAGAGAAAAAAATAAGATTGATATCTATGATATTCCCATTGTCCAAATTACGGAACAGTATCTGGAATATATCAACCAATTGGAGGAAGAGGATTTAGAAATTGTCTCCGATTTTTTGATTATGGCAGTTACACTTCTCGAAATGAAGGCGAAGATGCTCCTTCCGAAGAATGAAGAAGATGAAGAAGAACCGGATATCCGAGAAGAGCTGGTACAGCGTCTTTTTGGAATATAAAAAATATAAGAGGATTAGTAAGCTTTTAGAGAAGAAGGAAGAGTTTGCTCCTTTATGTATCAGGAAAGAGGCGAGTATTCCGGAAGAGGTGGAACGCTACAGCCCGCCTTTGGATGTGGAGTATCTTTTGAAGGGTATCGATTTGCTGCGCCTTCGGGAAACTATGAAGGAAGTTTTGCGACGAAGGGAAGACAGAAAGGATAAGTTGCGCTCCAATTTCGGGAGAATCAAACGAGAAAAAAATCAGCCTGGAAGGAAAAAAATTAAAGATGTGCTTGCGTATGCAAAAGAAACATGGACGTTTTTTTCTTTCCGTCAGATGCTGAAGAATACGAAGGGGCGAACGGAAACGGTGGTCAGTTTCCTGGCAATTTTGGAACTGATGAAAATGGGGAAAATCAGCCTTACGCAGGAGAGGGCATTTTCGGATCTTGATATAGAGGTTCGAGAGGGAGAAGATCCGGACAACTTGGATTTGGCAGGAATAGAAGATTTTTGACTAGAGGGATATTTTTATTTTTAAGAATCACAAAGGGGAATGGAGTATTTTCGAAAAATAAAAATCGAAGGAGGCTTTATTTGGAAGACTTAGGACAGATTTCTTTACTCCCGGATTTGGAAGAAGAGATTGAAGAAGAGGATAGAATTAGGTTACGGGAAGAGGAAGACCTTGTTGAAGCGCTTCTCTTTTCCTTGGGACGTTCCGTTTCTGCAGAGGAAATCGCTATTTGCCTAAATATGGGAAGGGACGGTGCTCTTCTTGCGGCAGAGCGACTCAGAATACGATATGAGGAAAGACAGGGGGGACTTTTAATTAAGAAATTGGAAGACCGCTATCAGATGGTGAGTCATCCGAAAACCTATGACGGTCTTATTCGAGTCGTGAAAAGTCCAAGGAAACCGGTGCTTTCGGATGTGGCTCTGGAGACACTTTCCATTATTGCCTATTGTCAGCCTGTGACGAAAGTGGAAGTGGAACGAATCCGTGGCGTGAAGTCCGATCATGCGGTAAATCGCTTGGTAGAGTTTGGACTCATAGAAGAGGTTGGAAGACTGGACGCTCCCGGGAGACCGATGCTCTTTGCTACAACGGAAGAATTTTTAAATCGTTTCGGCGTGGATTCTCTTAAGGACTTACTGGCTCTGCCGGAAGGCGTGGAAAAAGCTCTTAAGAGAGGAGGTAACAGAGGAAATAAAGGATGGCTTCGGCTTGGAAGCGGAAGAGGAAAGTGAAGAAGCTGTTGTAAACAACGAAGAAGCCATTGCAAACAACGAAGAAGCTGTTGCAAACAACGAAGAAGCGGAGGGGAAGGGATTGATAAGGAAGAGCCGTTTACAAAAGATTATTTTTGATGGTGAAGATAGCAAAAGACGAGGAGGTAGTAAAGGAGGAAGCGAAGGCAGAAAGCCCGGAAACTTAGGCAGGTTCATTTCCGAGGATGAGGACAGCGATGCATTCATTGAGGCCTATCTACTGGAATCGGAAAAGGTCGAAGCAAAAGAGCAAGCTGAAGATGAAGCAAAAGAGCAAGCCGAAGCTGAATATGAAGCGGAAGCAATAGATCAAGCGGAAGCAATAGAGAAAGATGAAGCGGAAGCGGACGCAGCGGAGCAAGCTGAATATGAAGCGGAAATGGAAGCAATGGAGCAAATTGGAAGTGAAGCGGAGTGGCGGGAAGTCGTACCGCTTGAAACGAATCCGTATCGGAATAGAATCTGCCGTAGAAGACAATATAGGGAAGAAGTTGGAAGACAAAAGAAATTCCTGGATAAGGGGAGTATGGAAATGGAAGAAAAAGATAAAGATTAAATACCATGTAAAAAGAATTGGAGAAATTACGTTATATTGACGGAAAAAGTGATTGGATTGATCTACGTGTTGCAGAGGAAGTAAGCATGAAGGCCGGAGAATTCCGTCTTATTAGCATGGGGATTTCCGTAGAGCTTCCGAAGGGATATGAGATGTGGATTTTACCAAGAAGCTCCGCATTTAAGAATTTTTGGAATTATCCAAACGAATGCTATGGGTGTGGTTGATGAGTCGTTTTGTGGAGACAATGATATTATCCATATGCCGATTCTTGCCATGCGCGACACGGAAATTCATGTGAACGATCGTATCGGCCAATTTCGTATTATGCAGCACCAACCGGTGGTGAATTTTGTAGAGGTAGAGCATTTGGGAAATGACAATCGTGGAGGTTTTGGTACAACGGGAAAGGCATAACTTCTGAACTGATTTTTGCAAAGAGTAGAAAGGAAGAACAATGAAGAAAAATTTATTTAGTGCTGCTGACCATGGGGACTGAGCTTAAACCTGTTTGCCTGCAAAAATGAAGTGAAGGCCTATCGAATGGAGGGCATTACTGCATTGGAAAAGGGAGAAGCGGAAAAGGCCTTGGAGAATTTTGACCTCGCTTTTGGAAAAAGAGTAAGGGAAGAGTAGGAACTTTACAGTATGATATTTTGGCTTACAAGGTGGAAGCGGAGATTCAATTGGGGAAGCTGGATGAAGCCGAAGAGAATCTGAAAAATCTCGGGACGCTTTCCGGAAAAAGTTATGAGAAATTGCAGAATCTGATTTCCGCAAAGAAGCTGATTGTATCTGCGGGAAATGCTTTAAATGAAAATGACTTGGAATCGGCAAGAAGCGCTTTGGATGAAGCAAAAGAAAAGGGGCTGACAGCAGATCGGGAATTGGAGTATAATGAAGCGGTTTACCTGGAAAAAAACGGGGAATGGCAGAAAGCCTATGATTCTTTTTCGCAGTATTGCAATCGTTATCCTGAGGATACGGAGGCGGCCAGAGAGTTGACATTTTTGGAGAACCGAGTAAAGGCTCTTGGTGCAAATCCTTTGCTTTCCGCTACAGAGCAAAGAACAGGAAAGCGACACCATAAGTATGTTCGAAAAACAGAGTCAAGAAACCTGCACCATCTCCATGGGATTAATAGGAGAAGAGTAACATGCAAAAACAGAAGGCGGATGGGAAAAAGAGCCGGTATTAAGAAACTTGAAAAAGGAATAGTTGAAACCAAGAAGCATACTAAAGAAAAGGATAGAAGAGTAAAAAAAGGAGATGCGCATGGGAAGGTATGAGGATTTATCCGTTGAAGAACTGGAAAGCTTACGAAAGGAATTAAAAGCAAAAGCTATAGAGAATACCAGAATATGGATCTGAATCTGGACATGAGTAGAGGTAAGCCCAGTCTTGACCAGTTGGATTTAAGTAATGGAATGATGGACGCTCTAAACAGTGAGGCGGATATGTATTCCAGTGACGGCTTTGACGTAAGAAATTATGGTGTTTTGGGCGGCATTGCAGAAGCGAAGGAGTTGCTCTCCGACATGATGGAGAACAATCCGGACAATATCATTATTTTCGGAAACTCTTCCTTGAATGTGATGTATGACTCCATTTCCCGTTCTTACTCCCATGGTGTAATGGGAAACACGCCTTGGTGCAAGCTTGATAAAAATCAAGTGGCTTTTGTCCTGTTCCGGGCTATGACCGTCACTTTGCCATTACCGAGTATTTCGGTATTGAAATGATTAATGTGCCTATGACGGATAAGGGACCGGATATGGACATCGTAGAGGAACTGGTAGCCTCTGATGAGAGTATCAAGGGAATCTGGTGTGTTCCGAAATACAGTAACCCGCAGGGATACAGCTACTCCGATGAAACGGTACGCCGCTTTGCAAGACTGAAGCCGGCTGCAAAGGACTTCCGTATTTATTGGGATAATGCTTATGGAATGCATCACCTTTATGACCATGACCAGGACTATCTGATTGAGATTTTGGCAGAATGTAAAAGAGCGGGAAATCCTGACTTGGTATATAAGTTCGCTTCCACTTCCAAGATTTCCTTCCCGGGCTCCGGTATTGCTTCCATGGCAACCAGCTTAAACAACCTGGAAGACATCAAGAAGCAGATGCAGTACCAGACTATCGGACATGATAAGGTGAATCAGCTTCGCCATGTACGCTTTTTTTGAGGATATCCACGGTATGGTGAAGCACATGATGAAGCATGCAGATATAATTCGTCCGAAGTTTGAAATGGTGGAAAGTGTTTTTGAAAAGAATTTAAGCGGCTTGGATATCGGCTCTTGGACCAATCCGAAAGGGGGATATTTTATCAGCTTTGAGACGCTTCCGGGCTGTGCGAAAGAGGTTGTGGACAAGTGTAAAAAGGCAGGTGTGAAGCTGACTTCTGCAGGAGCAACTTTTCCCTACGGAAAGGATCCGGAAGACAGCAATATCCGTATTGCGCCTACCTATCCGCCATTGGAAGATCTACGGATTGCGACAGAGCTTTTCTGTCTTTTGTGTAAAAGCTTATCAGTGTAGAGAAGCTTTTAAAGAAAAAAAGACAAGCGGTTTGGAGGCTTGCACGATTTAGATAGTTGGCTAAGCACGTAATATAGAAAAGAAAAAGGAGTACCGTGATTGTTTCTCGGTACTCCTTCCTCTTTCTTGGTCTTGGATTCTCCCTATTCCGTATTCTTATACTTCCGTATACTCTCTATACTCTTTATTTATTCTCTTCATCCTCTACGAGCTCGGAAAGCAAAAAGGAATAGATCTTTCCGCTTTTTTTCTTCCATGCCTTGCAGATTGTCTGTGCGATTTCTTCATCCGGTACATCTAAATCCAGTCGACAGAGAAGACTACTGCTTTCCCTTAATTCAAGTTGCACCGAAAAATCCTGCTTGTCCGTTTGTGAATAATCAGTGTAAACGGAGGATTCATGTTGCAGTCGTAATTTGTTCTTGGAAAGGAATTGTTCCATATCGTCTTTCACTATGGAAGGGATTTCATTTTCAAAAAATTGTAAAGTTTGTTTTCCCTCGTCGCTTATTTCGTAACGCGTGGTACTGCGACTCTGATGAGAGCTGATAAGATGCGCTTCGACCAAGTCGGAAATGCACTGTTGCAAGGTAAAAGTAGGTAGTGTATTCATTGTCTAAAAAAATCCGCTTAACTGACTGTTGCTAAGGGGATAACTTACAGAATGAAGTAAGTAAAGAATCATTAATTTATATTGCGTTAGGGCTTCTGTGTTCATAGGTATTCCTTTTATTGCTTATCAATCTTTTATTTAAAAATAAGTAAACAGGCAAATCTCATAAAAATCACTTTCCCGAAAGAGGGAGAGCATCTTCAATTCGCATTTTGTTGCAGTTTAAGTACCTAGTTTAGCAGATTATTACGGAGATAGGCAATAGGAAGAAGAGCTATTCTGTTTTCTCAAAAATGAAAAACTAAATTCTACTCATTGACCTCTCGGTAGATTTTACTTCTGCACAGTTGATATTTTCTCTTTCACACCATTCATGGTATGTTTAGACCTCCTTCTGACAGCAATGGAAGGAGTTTATTATGAGTAAAATTATTCCCGGTAACCAAAAACATCTTTCTTTAGAAGACCGCCTTTTTATAGAGCAAAGTCTAAATCAAGGGCTTTCTTTCAAGGAGATTGCCAAGTATCTTTGCAAAGACCCTTCTACCATTTCTAAAGAAGTGAAGAAACACCGAGCATCGAACTGGTATCACAAGGGCAGCTTTCTAAACAAAAAGAACTTCTGCGTTCATCGTTACCAGTGTCGTAAAACAAATGTCTGTAAGAAGATTATTCTTTGTGGGATAAAGTGTACTTCTTGTCCTAGCTGCAATCAGACCTGTAAGGACTTTGAAAAGGAATGCTGTAATCGCCTAATGAAAGCTCCCTATGTCTGTAATGGCTGCTCACAAAAGCTTCATCACTGCAGCATCGCCCATAAATATACCTATGATGCCAGATTTGCTGATAGAAAATACAGGGAAACCCTTAAAGACTCTCGTCGAGGAATAAATCTTTCCGAAAAGGAAGCAAGAGAAAAGGACAGCATCATTACTCCTCTGATTGCAAAGGGACAATCCCCTTACCAGATTTTAGTGAATCATCCGGAATTACAGATGTCTGTTCGCACCATGTACTCATACATTGACCAAGGAATTTTTACTTCCAAAAATATCGATTTAAAACGGAAGGTGACATTCAAACCAAGGAAATGCCATAAAACACAGATATCAAACCGCGAAATATTTCATGGTCGAAGCTATGAGGATTTCTTGAAGCTTGGATTAAATGCTTTTGTAGAGATGGATACCGTTCATTCCTGTAGGGATTCGCAAAAAACTCTACTGACCTTTTTCTTTACTGAGGAAAAGCTCTTCCTGGCTTATCTGTTAAATCGATGTACAAAGGGAGCAGTCAAAGCAGTCTTTGACCGTTTAGAAAGACGTTTTGAAGATGTCTTTGACTTTCAATCTATCTTTGAATATATCCTCACAGACCGAGGATCGGAGTTTGGCGATCCTATCGCTTTGGAAACAAACCCTAATGGAATCCAACGTAGTAGCATCTATTATTGCGATCCTATGCGTAGTGGGCAAAAAGGGGGATTAGAGCAAGCCCATACCATGCTTCGCATGATTCTTCCAAAAGGCTCTTCTTTTGCTTTTCTTACACAATGGGATGTGAATCGCATTGTAAACCACATCAATTCCACGCCAAGGGAAAGCCTAAACGGAGATACTCCTTATCAAAGGGCACTAAAGCGATATGGAGAAGATGTCTTAAAAGCACTTCAGCTCGGGCTCATTCATCCTGACGAGGTTTGTCTGAGGCCCAAGCTGATTCGCTTTAAGTAACCCAACAACCCAAAGCATATCTGCTGTCAGACAGGGCAAATCTTTTACATTTTTTGATATAGCCAGTGGAATTTAGTCCTACACACGACTTGTCCTGTGGCTTATTTCCCATGCCCGGAAAGAGATTTTTTTGAGGTTGTTATGCATTATTATAGCAAAAATCAGGCAGAAATGAAATTTCAAACTGCCTGATTTTTTTGGGATTTTTAAACTAAGTAGAATTTACTTCTGCACTGGAATTTACTTTTTTCAATTTAGCCTATTCTGTTTTTCAAAGAAGAGCTATTCCGCTTTCTAAGAAGGAATATTGCATTTCAAAAAAGAAAGGGAAAAAGGAATGAAATAGGCTTTCCCTTGCACTAAAGGCATGTTTTAAAGTATACTCTTTCCTCGGGTACCTTTGTTTCATGGCTATCCCTACATTGGTTTTGAAAGTTTTATCCTTCTATTTCGGAAAGATTTCGAACAAAGGCGGAAAAAGAAGGTTTTAGGCATAGTAAAATATAAAGATAGAAATATAGAGATATAAATACAGCAATATAGATGCAGAACAAAGAATGATTGAGATGGATGAAGCAAAGGGGAAGGGAAACTGAGGTATGGAAAATTCTATCTTTTTAGAACGGCTTTTCCTATGCTAAAAATAGAGCCCTATGGAGTGTTTGCTATGAGAGAAAAAGATTAACAAATTAGCCAGAGGTATCGTGGACCAGGAAAAGCCTTCTACTCATTTTTTTCGGAAGAGTATATCGAAGGTAAGATTCCTTTTTGGAGACGAAGACATTTGAAATATTTATACAATCCTTGAACGGAATTCCTATGCGGGGCTTGGTATATTGTAAGGAGCCTTTTATTGTTTTGCACAAAAATGCGTTTGGGGGTGTAAGAACCAAGGTAAGCTTTTCGGTGAATACCGAGGGGATGGATGAGGAGACGGAACTCCATGGAGAGTTGGACTTCGTTTATTTGGGTGGGGAAAAAGCGGATTCCTATCATTTTGTTTTTGGAAAAATCTCCTCTGCTCAGCAAATCAAAGAGATTCGTCATTGTCATGACTTAAAAAGAACTGACGGAAGAGGATAAAGCGGCAGCAGTTCGCCTTTTTGACTATCGTGACTTTCCGTCTGCCCCCTGATGCAAAACGGAGAGGCGGCAAAGCTCTATTCTCTTTTTGAAGCCCTGTGTGAATCGTACTTTGCATTGGAAGAGTTTTTAACCTATTTTTTTCGGAAAGACTGAGGAATGCGCAAAGCCGAAACAGTAGGGCGTTTGTATCCGGAGAGAAAGAAGAAAAGCATCTGGAATTTCCGGAAGGGATGTCGCTGGAAGATAAGATTACACAGTGCATCTCGAAACGGAGAAAGAGGAGAAGAAGCATTTTCCCTTTACAAGCAGGGCGTTGAGGAAAAATATAAAGCTGACCAATCTCTATGAGAATCTCCTTTATTCCATGAAAAGGGGTTATAAGGAGGAATTACCGAAAAAGCGTTTATCTCTATTTTTTTCTTATGAGTATCGTGTAGAGGAAGGCTTAAGACTGGCTTTTGTATTACAATATTCTACATAATTTCCGGGAAAACCCGATATCTACCAGAAGTTTGCAAGGCAAATGCAGGATTTCGCGATAGAATCACTTTTTGGAAGGAAGAATGAATGAAGAGTTGGGCTTCCTTTTATCAGAATCTGATTTTTTTCCGGATATGGTGGATGAAAAAAATGGCGGAGGTGCTTCCTAAGATTCTTCGTTCCTATAAGGTCGTGGTAGAGGATACTGAGATAGAGAAGATCGTGCTTTCTCATCCTGCCCTGGAAGGGGAAGAAATATACAGCCTCGAAAAACGGAGAGGCCTATGTTCCCATGCCGTATAGGGATATGATTCTTCTTCCAGGATGATAGGGGCAATCGTTATTGTCGTGTAAATTATAGAAAAACCAAGGTTTTTGAAGGTGCAGAACTGGAACGAAAGGTAGAAAAAGCTTTTTGGCTCCGGCTCTGTCTTCCTTCTGCAAAAAGCATTGCTTTTTACAAAAAGAGGGAATGAAGACGGAAGAGGATCTGGAAACTAATGGAAAAGTATTCCAGAATCCGGCTTTTTCCGCTGCTTTTCGCATGGAGATTTTAGGGGAGATTCTCGCTTATCACAGAAAAAGAAAAACACTGTATTTTTTTCCACGAGGAAAGTCTGCAATTTTTACTTAAAAATTCCCTACAAAAAGGAATGAATCGGAAGGAGAAAGAGAGTTATCTTTCCGCCTCTTTTATTCAGGGGAGAAATGGAACGGGCGATTTCTTTCTATAAGGAAAACCCTGTATCTAAATATTGAAAAAGGAACTTTTAGCGGATTTTTGTGGATGCAGCGATAGACCGTGGGGAGAATGCGCTTTCCTGTATCTTTCATTTATTGCTTTTCAGGAGCACAAAAATCAGTGACAAGGCCTTGGCTTTTTCTTCTCGAAGAGTGGAATGGCGCGAGTGTAGAGATGTATTCCATTTTGAAAAGAGCGGAAAAAGCGGAGAGAAGAGAAGGGAAGATTGCCTCCGCTCAGCTTTTTAAACATGGCTGAACGCTTTAGCGCAATGCCTGTTTACAGAGCAAAGAAGGGAAGCGGAAGAGGCCTTTTTCTCTTTACAGAAGTTTTTCGGGGAATGAGCCCTTGCTCATGCGAGCCTTTTTAACCAGTTATGCTGTTTCGTTTTCTTGTATCAGAAAAAAAGAGAATCCTGAATTCACCCGTTTGCTTTTATGAGGAAGTAAGAGGGGAGTCTTACAAGGAAAGAGTTCCGCTTATCAGTCTTTTTGGCTTTTGAGTTATTCTTTTTCCAAGAGGAAATCTTTGACGGAAGATGAGAAGGAAGTTTTAAATGATATCCTGCCGATTCTTTTTGGATAAGAATTATGTCTTCTCCTACACAAAAGATCTGGCTAAGTTTGTTCCGCTTCCTAAGGCAGTTATGGAAAAAAACGGTTGTGGAATACCATGGAAAAATAGAAGAAAAGCCTTTATTTCTCCAAAAATGCGAAATCAAGGAGAGAAGGAGTTCCACAGAGAAGAATTGCAACACAGCTATCATGGAATCTACACTGCATCCTTCCTTTTATTCCCGGGTGAGAGCATGGAATATCGCTTTACCATCGGAAAAAGAGGATAAGCTTTCTATGAGTCTGTCTTGAAAAAGGATGGAACACATATAACAGATGGAGAGGATGCCTATTCCGCTCTGTGCAGGATGTCTTCACTTCTTATGGAAGGAAATAGCGAAGAGCTGCGTCCTCTTATGGAAGAGTATGAGGAAAAGGAACTGGCGTTAAGCAGAGTTTTAATGGAGTAAACGAAGGAAAGAGGTTTTTGTGAAAAATAATCGGAATCGCGCTAAGCGATGAATATACGGATATTTCCTTGGTAAAAGAAGAGTATACCTATCGCTTTCCTACTCTTTTAAAGCAGGGAAAGACAGGAGAATCGCTTTTATATCGGAGAAGAAGCGTACAAGAAGAATCTGGATGGCGGTGTTATCCTGGTTGATAAACTGCTCTCTCTTTTTAAGAAAAAGGGAAGTGCTACTCTGGCAGAGAAATGCTATGATGCCGGAGAACTTTTGGCTATATTTTTAGAGCAGCTTCTTATAGAAGGAGAGAATCGCATAAAGGGGAAGGAGATTTCTGAAGAAGATGGCAAAGATGTTCTTGTACTCAGTGTTCGAGATGCAGAGCTGGAAGTGATGCATCTCGCTTAAGGCTCTTCTAAACAAGACCTTTTCCGACAGATATGAAATCCGTTTAGTCAGCCATGCGGAAAGCTTTGCACACTATATTTTAAGGCAGGAAAAGAAGCTCTACAATCGTTTGGTGGGAATGTTTGAATTTTCCTCTCAGGTGCTGTACTACTATGAGATGCAGGTGTCCAAAAGGCAGTAAAAAGTACGCTATCTCTGTTGGGGAAGCACAGCCGGATGCCTTATCCTCCGGTATACTGGAAAACCCCATAGGAAGGAAGATGACGGATCAGGTGCTCTCCGGTGTCACGGATCGTATTACCAAGGCTAAGGTCTATAGTGCATTTTTCCTTTCAGGAAAAGGTTTTGAAAACATCGGAGCTCTTTCCGGAGTTTATGAAGAAGCTGCTTCGGGGAAGAAGGGTTTGTGTAGAATCCTTTTCTTTTCTCTATTGGCGCTTTGGAATACGGAAAAGCTGATTGGAAAGGGAGAAGAAGAGGAATACTTACTTCTCTGCGATACTCGGATTTCTCATGAAATCAGTATTAAGGTAAGCCAGAAGGAAAGAGAATTCCCTCTTTATCTTGCTCATGCCGGAGATTCTTGGCTTGAGGAGAGAAAGGACGTATATCTTCTTTTGGATAATCAGGACTATATTGATTTTCAGGTACATAAGTTAAGTGGAAGTGCCAGAGCTAAGCAATACAGGATGAGCCTAAAGGAGTTTCCGAAGAGAGAGCGTCGTTGTACTAAAGTTTCCTTGCATACCCGTTTTTGGGGAAATGAAACAGCCGTCATTAAACTTACGGATTTGGGCTTTGGAGAGCTTTGGAAGGGGACTTATCAATCCATTGAAGAAAGTATTCCTCTGGGAAAGGAGTAAGATGGCACTGATTTTATGCAAAGCGGAGGCAAAAACGCCCTATTATTATGAAAGACTGGATTTGCACATATACTCTCTGGAAGAACTTGCCTATGCTCTGGGGCATTATCTTTATCTGGTGCCGGAACATTTTGTCGGAAAGGAGCTTTGTCACTGGATTATAGACAGTTTGGGCGAGCAGACCTTCGGCGAGAAGCTTCTTTCGCTGATAGAAATGGGGGAAAAAGAAGAGCGACTGCTCTTTCGCCTGATTCGGGAATCCGGATATTATACGGAAAAAGAAGTGGATGAGCTCAGTATGGAATGGAGAAGAATCCATGCTTTAAGTGAAGCGGAAAGAAGAGAAAAGATGGGAGACAGCCTCTTTTCTTTAGGGAAATACGGTAAGGCTCTGGATGCGTATCAGGACGCCTTGCATTTTGAGGAAAATGGTCGCAGAATCCGAAAAATCGGAGAGAGCTATATTCACACAAAGGAATTCCAGCGTGCAGCGGAAAGCTATAGAAAACTTTATGAAAGAAATCACGATAAGATGGCGGCAAGAAGACTGTATTTTCTTTCTAAAATGTGCTTCCCGAAAGATAAATTCAAAGATGTTTTTTTCGGAGCTGGATGAGGGCGTGACCGATTCCTGGGAAAAGGAGTGGGAAGACAGTCTGAAAGCGGCAAGAGTAAGCTCGGAAAGAAAAGAAATTGACCGGGCGTATAGAGAGGGAAAGGAAGTCTTTCTTTCCTTTGCAAGAAAAAAAATCGAATCGTGGAAAGAAGAGATTCTGAGGTAGAGCGTAGGATAGGAGGAAGAGGGAATGAAAGAACTCGCAAAACAGTATAATCCGGAAGAGGTTGAGGACAGAATATATGAAAAGTGGCTGAAGGGGAATTATTTTTCAGCAAAGGTCAACCATGCCAAGAAGCCTTTTTCCATTATGATGCCGCCTCCTAATGTTACGGGACAGCTTCATATGGGGCATGCTTTAGATAATGCTTTGCAGGATACACTAATTCGTTTTAAGAGAATGCAGGGCTATGAAACGCTCTGGCAGCCAGGAACGGACCATGCAGCCATCTCTACGGAAGTTAAAGTGATCAATATGCTGAAGGAACAGGGCATAGATAAGCATGATCTTGGAAGAGAGGGATTTCTGAAGGAGGCTTGGAAGTGGAAGGATAAGTATGAGAAACGAATCGTAGACCAGCTCCATAAGATGGGTTCCTCTCCGGATTGGAACAGAATTCGTTTTACCATGGATGAGGGCTGCTCTCATGCGGTTCTGCAGAGTTTTATCCACCTCTATGAAAAAGGCTATATCTATAAGGGTTCCAAAATCATCAACTGGTGCCCTGTTTGTCAGACTTCCATTTCCGATGCGGAGGTGTTGCATGAGGAGAAAGAAGGTTCTTTCTGGCATATTCTTTATCCCATTGTCGGAGAAGAGGGAAAGTATGTGGAAATCGCAACGACCCGTCCGGAAACTCTCCTTGGTGATATGGCGGTTGCCGTAAATCCTGAGGATGAGCGCTACAAGGATCTTGTGGGGAAAGAGCTTCAGCTTCCTTTGACAGATAGAACAATTCCCGTTATTGCCGATCAGTATGTAGACAAAGAATTCGGAACCGGCTGTGTAAAGATTACACCGGCTCATGATCCCAATGACGCTATCGTGGGAGAACGCCATAATTTAGCAGTGATGAACATCTTAACGGATGATGCAAAGATTGATTTACCGGGTTCCAAATACCACGGCATGGATCGTTATGAGGCAAGAAATGCCATGGTTTCGGATCTTGAGGCGCAAGGGCTTTTAAAGAAAGTGGTACCGCATATCCATAATGTGGGAATTCATGATCGCTGTGGGACAACCGTTGAACCAATGGTGAAACCCCAGTGGTTTGTAAAAATGGAAGAGATGGCAAAGCCTGCTATTGAAGCCTTAAAGAACGGAGAGCTACAATTTGTTCCGGAAAAACTACGGAAAGACCCTATCTCCATTGGCTTGAAAAATATCAAAGACTGGTGTATTTCCAGACAGATTTGGTGGGGACATCGTATTCCTGCCTATTATTGCGATTCTTGCGGGGAAATGCTGGTGAGTGAAGAAATGCCTAAAAAGCTGTCCGAAATGCGGCGGAACACATTTCACACAGGACGAGGATACCCTGGATACCTGGTTCTCCAGTGCTCTTTGGCCTTTTTGAAACGCTGGGCTGGCCGGAAGATACCGAAGATTATCGCTATTTTTACCCCACGGATGTACTGGTTACCGGATATGACATTATCTTCTTCTGGGTTGTTCGTATGGTTTTCTCCGGTATCGAGCAGACCGGCAAGGTACCGTTTAAAAAAGTACTCATTCACGGACTGGTTCGAGATGATCAGGGAAGGAAGATGAGTAAGTCTCTCGGAAACGGGATCGATCCTTTGGAAATCATTGCCGAATATGGTGCAGATGCGCTTCGAATGACGCTTCTTACCGGTAATGCGCCCGGAAATGACATGCGCTTTTACCATAGCAGAGTCGAAGCCAGTCGAAACTTTATGAATAAGGTTTGGAATGCTTCTCGCTTCCTTTTCATGAATTGTAATGAAGAGGAGTGCAAGGCTCTTTCAATGCTGTCTTCTCTTGAAAATCCGACCCTTGCCGAGCTTTTAGACAAGGTTCCGGAGAATTTGGAGATGGCGGATAAGTGGATTCTTTCCAAGTTAAACAGCGTTGTAGCGGAAGTGACGAGAAATCTGGAGTCCTTTGACCTCGGTATTGCTTTGGATAAGACACAGAGCTTTATCTGGGAGGAGTTCTGTGACTGGTACATCGAGATGGTGAAGCCGCGTCTCTATAACGAGGGGGGAGAGAGTAAACGTCTTGCTTTATGGACTTTATTGAAAGTCCTTAAGACTTCCTTAAGCTTGCTTCATCCCTTCTGCCCCTTCATTACGGAAGAAATATATGAGACGGAGAAGTCTTTATTTAGAGACGATGAGAAACCTCTAATCATTTCCGAGTTTCCGAAATATACGGAAACACTGGATTTCGATGCCGAAGAGAAGGAAATAGAGGAGATTAAGGAGGCGGTTCGTGCTGTCCGGAAATATTCGTACGGAAATGAATGTACCCCCATCTAAAAAAGCTACAATTTATCTCGTTTCCGAGGATGAATCGTTAAGAAAATCGTTCCAACATAGTAAGGTATTCTTTGCTACCCTTGCTTTTGCTTCCGATGTTATAATACAGGAGAATCGGGACGGCATTCCGGAGAATGCCGTATCCGTTCTCATTCCGAAGGCGAATCTGTTCATTCCCTTCAGTGATCTTGTGGATATCGAAAAAGAGCGCGAGAGACTGGAGAAGGAAGAAGAGAGGCTGAAGAATGAAATACAACGTGCAGAAGGAATGTTGAAAAACGAGCGATTCCTTTCCAAGGCACCTAAAGAAAAGGTTGCGGAAGAAAAGGAAAAGGCAGATAAGTACAGACAGATGTTAGAGCAAGTTAAAGAGAGAAAGAAAATGCTTTCCTAAAATTTCAACCTTCCTTCAGAAAACGGGAGGTTCTATGAAGAGGTTAATAAAATTAAGTTTTTCTTACCGCAGCTTTATTGTTTTTGCCTTGCCTTTACGGTAATGGCGGAAGAGAGAGCTGCAAGTAATGAAGAAATTGCTGCGGTAAAGAGCGGACAGAGTACGGCATACAGCTGGGAAAACAGTGGAAATCACTGGAAGCTGCTGTACTTGGATGTGAAGGGAAAGTCTTGGAAGTATGCAAAGGATCGTTGAGTGCAGATTGGCAGTCGCTTTTACTATTTCGATGGAGAAGGCAATGCGGAAGAAGGCTGGTTCCGGCTTGAAGGAAAGTGGTATTTTGCGGAATATGATTCCACAATGAGAAACAGTGAAACGGCCTGCGTGGTTCGTACAGGCTGGGCAAGTATTTCCAACGACAGAGGTCGCTACCATACCTTCTACTTTGCAACGGATAAGGATGGAAGACCAAGCGGCATGCTGCAGGGGGATGCGGGACGCTATGATGCGTTCACCATCGACGGCAGAGAGGTTTATTTTGATGACCAGGGCTATGCGGATACACGGACCGCTCCGGGAGATGTGCAGAAGTTCTCGGGAAAGAGAGTGTAAGATGACTTTAAGAGTCTGTGCTGTTGGTAAAATCAAAGAGAAATTTTTTAAAGAGGCACTTTCCGAATATGGAAAGCGCCTCTTTAAGTATTGCAAATTAGAAATGATAGAAGTAGCAGACGAGAAGACAAGGGAAGGAGCAAGTTCTCTAGAAGAGCAAATGGTCCTCGATAAAGAAGGGAAGAGGCTGATGGAAAAGATTCCGAACGCTCCTTTTGTCATTGCTCTTGCAATAAAAAGGAAAAAGAAATGGATTCTCCTGAATTGGCAAAGAATATGGAGAAACTTTTTCTGGAAGGGAAAAGTGATATTACTTTTGTTATAGGCGGTTCCTTGGGGCTTAGTGAAGAACTCTATCAAAGAGCGGATCTTTTGCTCAGCTTTTCGCGAATGACTTTCCCGCATCAGTTGATGCGTGTTATTTTATTGGAGCAGATTTACAGAAGCTTTCGTATTAATTCGGGAGAGCCCTATCATAAATAACAAAAAAATATGCCAAAGAATAATTGTTTTTATAAATCTTATTTATTTATAACAGACAAAGATTTTATTTTTCGTGTAATTCGGCTGGAATCTTCTTCCGAAAAATGATAGACTTGTTACAGAATTTGTTCGTGACAGGCTTTATTTTTTTACTCTGTATTTTAAAAAATAAGCTGTCCGAAAAAAGTGAAAAAGTGAGGAAAAATTTAAAAGAAAAAGGAGGGGAAAAATGTTTCAGTCAGGCACGTATGTGGTTTATGGCTGTAAGGGGGTTCATAAGATTCTGGAACCACTCATCTGAACTTGGAAGGATTCTGAAAGACCGGGAGTACTATGTGATGCAGGCCGTAAAGAAACCGGCCGGAGCAGTATATGCTCCTGTGGAAGCCGGCAAGACGAATATGCGATCGGTAATGACCAGAGAGCAGGCAGAGATTTTTCTGCATACCGCAGAGCAGATTCACGCATTATGTTGTAAGACACCGAAGCAAAGAGAAGAGAACTGTCGGGAAGGAATAAAGAGTTGTTCTCCGAATGCATTGCTGCAAGTGATTAAAACGGTGAAAGAGAGAAGGGAAGAAAGAGCCAGGCAGGGAAAGAAGCTTACACTTTTAGATCTGCATTTCATGGAACAGGCGGAAGATATACTGTATGAAGAACTGGCGATTTCTCTGAGTATTTCCAGAGTAGAGGTAGAAGAGAAGATTCGAGCTTATGCGTCATAAGGGCAAGAGTAGGAATCGGGAGATAAAAGCTGACTTGTAAGGAATAAATCAGAGTATCAGAGGGGATAAGGTGTATGCCTTATTCCCTTTTCCCATTCTGGGCATTGCCATTAAAGATGCTTTTTCGTATACTTGACATTGGATTTTAAAAAGACTTAAGAGAAAGTCGGTCTATTCCGGTTTTATTTGAAGGGGTCGTGAAAAAAAACATACTGGAGGAAGGCGTACGTTATATCATTGTGGGAGTACTCACCACGGCGATAAATTATATTGTTTATGCCGGCTGCGATTTTCTGTTCGAAAGAATGGGAATTCCGCCTCTTATAAAATTGCGTATCTGATTGCGTTTGTTATAGCGGTGTTTTTTGCTTATTTTGCGAATAAATATCTGGTATTTCAAAAAGTCGGGCGGGAATAAAGGAAGAGAGCTTTTTTCTTTTTTTAGCCTCCGTATCGGATCGGGTATTCTCAGCTTTTTGCTTTTGATGTTTTTTGTGGATTTTCTGCATTTTACGCATACTCCGGGCTGGATTCTCAGTTCCGGAATCAATCTGGTATTAAACTATATCGGAAGTAAGTTCTTTATTTTTAAATGAGGTTTTTGAGGTGAAAATGAAAATGACAAAGAAGTGGATTCGGAAAGAGGATATGCTATCTTTCCTTTTTGCCCCTTGTGACCATGCTACTTATTTTTATTGTAAAAGGAATCTTCCCTTTCGGGCAGGAGAGCTTTCTAAGGACGGATCTCTATCATCAATACGCTCCGTTTCTCAGAGAATTTCAAGCGAAATTGCAGAGTTTTTCCTCTCTAAAGTATAGCTTCAATATCGGTTTGGGCGTTAACTTTACTTCTCTTATTGCTTATTATTTGGCAAGTCCTCTGAACTTCTTTGTAATTCTGTTTCCAAAAGGGCTTGTAGTAGAATATATCAGCTATCTCTATTATCTTAAAAGATAGCACTTTCCGGAATGACCGCTTCCATTTATTTGAGAAAGCATTTTCAGAAAAATGGTCTTTTTGCCGTTTTGTTTTCTATGCTCTATGCACTTTCCGGTTATGTCGCCGCCTATTCTTGGAATGTGATGTGGTTGGATTGTATTTTTCTCTTTCCTCTGATTCTTTTAGGGTTGGAGGAGCTTATGGATGAGGGAAAGCCCATTCTCTATACCGTGAGCCTGGCACTCGCAATTTTATCCAATTATTATATCAGTATCATGATCTGCCTTTTTCTGATTCTCTATTTCGTGAGCAGGCTTTTTTATGCTGCAGTAACAGACGTAAGGGACTTGGGAAGGCAAACAGGACGCTTTTGCTTTGTACTCGCTCCTTTCCGGAATTATGGCCGGCATCCTGCTTTTTACCTGCTTTTTTTGCTTTGCGTTTGACTGCATCGGCAAGTATTTCCTTTCCGAAGACCCTGATTCAGTATTTTAGCATTATCGATATGATGGCAAGACTCTTTCCTTTTGTGGAAACAGAGCAGGGCTTAAAGCATTGGCCCAATATCTATGCAGGAACCTTGAGTTTGTTTATTTTACCCTTTATACTACAAAAATCCCGCCATCCAGAAGAAGAAAAAAATCATTTACGCTGCTTTTATGCTCTTTTTTTCTTCATGAGTTTTTTTCCGTAAATGCTTTGAATTTTATCTGGCACGGCTTCCATTATCCGAACAGTCTTCCGGCAAGACAAAGCTTTTATTTTTATCTTTCCTTTTGATTATGCAGGGGGCGGAATGGTTTTTAAAGCGGAAAGACCAGTGCTAAGAAAGATCTTTCATTTGCTTTGTTTTTTTAAGCTTTTCCTTTTGTGATTCTTTGCCAGAAGTTGATTACGGAAGAGGCATTTCACTGGTCTGTATTTTTACCTGACGCTCCTTTTTTTCTTTTTCTCTTTTACCTGCTCTTTTTATCTTGAAAAAGAGGTATGGAAGTACGGATTACGGAGACTTTGTTGATTGCACTTTGTTTTGTGGAACTAAGCATCAATATGGCGGTGACTTCCGTTCCGACGACGAGTCGAGCAGCGTATCTAGAAGGATCGAAGGAAAGTTCTAAGATTTTGAAGGAGCTTCGAAGAGAAGATACCGGATTTTATAGATTTATTCGGGAAGATGCGAAGACCAAGGATGACGGTGCATTGATGCAATACCACAGTGCGTCCGTCTTTTCATCGACAGCTTATGGAGATATGTCGGATTGGTATACGGAGCTAGGGATGGAGGCCTCTACCAATGCATATTCAATCAATGGGGCCAGTCCTCTGATGAAGAGCTTATTGGGCATAAAATATGAAATTTTGAAAAAAGAACCGAAGCATGCGGAAGATAAGGGTCTTTCCTACCTGTCCGGAGTAGGAGAGTATCGTTTATATGAAAATCACTTCGCGCTTCCTTTGGCCTATCTTCTTAGTAAAAAGGAGTTGGACGCTTTTGATCTTCATGCAGGGACCCCTGCATTGGTACAGAATTCTATTTCCGGAGCACTCGGTGCAGAGGATATATTCACAACCATACTCGGGAAAATGGATTCTTCCTCTTATTACTTTACTGTAGAAAAGTCGTCGGAAATTTATGTTTATGTCAATAATGATAAGGTTAAGGAAGTGAAGGCAATCCTTCCCTGGCGATGAAAAAGAACTTTGAACATGTTGACCGGGGATATTTTCTTTCCCTCGGATATTTGGAGGCCGGTACGGAAGTGGAGCTGAAATCACTGACCACGGGTGAAAATATGGACGCGACGGTATATTCCTTTTCCTATGAGGTACTTGGAGAAATTACGGACATGCTTTCCGACCGTGCAATGGAATTGGATAAGTGGAGGGATGGCTATGTGAAGGGAAAAAAATTACTGCAGGATCCGACGCGGTTCTTTTTCACATCTATCCCTTATGATCCGGCTGGAAGGTCAAGGTTGACGGTAAACGCATCGAGACGGAAAAAAAGCTTTTCCGCATTTTTGGGAATTCCGTTAACTGCAGGTGATCACGAAATCGAGATGCGTTTTGTACCGGAGGGATATTATTTAGGAATTCTTTTCAGTATCGGTGCAATCCTATTCTTTGTTTTGCTTCTTTATGAAGAAAAGGTGGGATAGCGAGGAGGTGTACTACATAAGACCGGAACGAACAGAGAGAAGACCGGAACGAATAGAGAGAAGACCGGAACGAATAGAGAAAAAGAGGAAATAGAAAGAAGATAATCCTGATGAAAGCAAGAATCAGGAATCTTTGGAGGAGAAAGAAAAATAGCAGCAATCTGCCTGTCGGAGCCAATGGACGAAGTCGAAAAAGAGGCAATGAACTTGCCCCTGTACTGAGGAAATCTTCCAAGAGGAAGAAGCTGCCTCACAAGTAGTGGAAAAATGGAAGTAAAAAGAGTAGAATGGAGGGAAAGAAGAGACTGTATCTAGACTTATGCTGTGAACTCAAAAACATAAAGGAGGGAAGACTGAATGGAGAAGCAGTATGGAAGTACGGAAATGCAGGAACGTTTAGGAGAAGAGAAGATTAAGGATTTTTTTGGGAGGCCCTTTCCTCTAAGAGTCCGGTTCCGGGCGGAGGCGGTGCGGTAGCGCTATCAGCAGCCTTTGGGATTTTCTCTTGCACTCATGGTGGGAAATCTCACCCTGGGTAAGAAGAAATATGCCGATTATGAAGAATGTCTGCAGAGAAGGATGAAGGAATGGGAAGAAGCGAAGCAATCCGCTTTACGATTTGCCAAGGCGGATGAAGAAGTATTCTATCCCTTGTCTCAGGCTTATTCTCTTCCGAAGGAGACAGAAGAAGAAAAAAAGCATTATGAAGAGCAGATGGAAGAATGTCTTAAGAAAGCCTCTCTTGTTCCCTTGCATCTCTTGAGCTCTGTGCGGGAGAGGCAGACAGCTTTTTGAACTTGCAAGGAACGGATCTCGTATTGCCATATCCGATGTGGGCGTAGGCGCATCCTTCCTCATCACCGCTATGCACGGAGCGGCTTTGAATGTACGCATTAATACCAATCTTATGAAAAATGCGGAAACGAAGAAGAATAGAGAAGACGCGGTTGAAGAAGCCTTACAGAAGCTAAAGGTTTTGGAAGAGGCAATCCAGACAGTAGAAAAAGCAATCTAGCTGGGGACTTTCCCTATTTTATACATAGCAGAAAGGGAAGCACTATGGAAGAATTAAGAGGAAAAGAGTTAGTAGAGAAAAATCAAGGCGGAATGTCTCGGCTTTTGTGCAAGAGCATCATTGTATTCCGACTCTGGCAGTTTTGAGGGTAGGAGAGAAAGAATCGGATATTGCTTATGAGCAGTCCGTTAAGAAGCGCTTTCAGGGTTTTGGCTTGAGGTAAAGGACTATCATTTGGATGCGAATTGCAGTAATGAAGAATTCATGAAGGTCTTTCGTTTTTTTAAAACGACGATCCGGAGATTCACGGTATTTTGGTATTCCGTCCTCTTCGAAGCAGATCAATGAAGAAGAAATGCTGCGTTACATGAGGAAAGAGAAGGATTTGGACGGCATTACGAGAGAGAATCTTTGCAGGTCTTCTCTACAGGACGAAAATGCCTTTGCACCCTGTACTGCCGAGGCGGTTATGCAGCTTTGCAAGCATTTTGAAATCCCGCTTGCCGGAAAAGAGGTCTGCATTATCGGACGTTCTCTCGTGGTAGGAAAGCCCTTGGCGATTTTGATGCTCAATCAAAATGCTACGGTTACCGTCTGCCATTCCAAGACGGAAAACATCAAAGAGGTTTTGTAAGAGAGCCGATGTTTTGGTTGCGGCTATCGGCAGAGCTAAAGCTATCGGATCATCTTACTGTAAGGAAGGCACTACCGCAATCGACGTGGGAATCAACGTGGATGAAGAAGGGAACCTTTGCGGAGACGTAGACTTTGATACCATGAAGACTGTGGCGGATAAACTTACACCGGTTCCGGGAGGCTTGGGACTTGTGACAACAGCTGTTTTGGCACAGCATCTTGTAAGGGCTTATCAGCTTTTAGAAGAAAAATAAATTGCAGCAGTAAAACTATAATTTTATGATGATAATGAACCGATCCCCTCAATTGACGGTATGAAAAAGCCGGCGATTTCGAGGTCGGTTTTTTGAAAGTGAAATTACTGATAATGAAATTACTGATTCTTAATAGGGATTTTTGTTTAAAAATGAGAAAGACTGCATTTAATTCAGTGCATACTTTGTGCATTAGTGTATTTTGTATAGTCTTCATAGTATAATTACTTTGGTTTATTTATTGATTATTTTGGGAGGTAAAAAGATGGGTGTTTCCACTTTTAAGGGTGGTGTCCACCCCTATGATGGAAAAGAATTGGCAATGGATAAAGCCATTGTTGATTTGCGTCCTGAGGGGCTGATGGTATACCCTCTGTCTCAGCATATAGGTGCTCCTGCAACACCTCTTGTACAGAAGGGTGACAGAGTACTGATGGGACAGAAAATAGCAGAAGCAACAGGTTTTATTTCTGCCCCGGTAATTTCTTCCGTTTCCGGTACGGTGAAGAGCATTGAAAAGAAACTGACCGTAGGCGGCAGCATGGTAGAGTCTATCGTGGTAGAGAATGACCAGGAATATGAGACGATTCCGGGCTTTGGCGAGAGGAGAGATTATACAAAGCTATCCAAAGAGGAAATCGTGCAGATAGTAAAAAGACGCAGGAATCGTAGGATTAGGCGGAGCAGGCTTCCCACCTCGTGAAGCTTTGCCCGAAGAATCCGGATAAGATTGATTATTTCTTGGCTAATGCAGTGGAGTGTGAGCCTTATCTTACTTCCGACTACCGCGATATGCTGGAAACACCGGAGAAGCTTATCGGCGGTTTAAAGGTCGTGCTTTCTCTTTTTCCGAATGCGAAGGGAAAGATTTGTATTGAGGACAACAAGCCGGAAGCCATTCGCATTTTGACTGAGATGACGAAGGATGAAGCGAATATTGAAGTCGTTTCTTTAAAAACTCGCTATCCACAGGGAGGAGAGCGTCAGCTGATTTATGCTGTTACAGGAAGAAAGATTAATTTCTATTCTTCCGGCAGATAAGGGCGTACTGGTAAACAATACAGATACGCTTATTGCGATCTATGAGGCAGTTTGCGAATCAAAGCCTCTCGTAAGAAGAATTCTTACGGTTACGGGAGACGCTGTGGCGCATCCCGGAAACTTCCGTGTACCTCTCGGAACCAATTATCAGCAACTCGTGGATGCTGCGGGCGGATTTACCGAAGAGCCGGAAAAATCATTTCCGGAGGACCTATGATGGGGATGTCTTTATTTAAGCTGGATGTTCCCGTGACAAAGAATTCCAGCTCGATTTTGGCATTTAAAGAAGATCAGGTTTCCAAAGAGCCTGTTACCCCTTGCATTAACTGCGGTCGTTGTGCTGTTGCTTGTCCGACCAATTTGATGCCGGTTATGATGATGAAGGCTGTTTTACAGAAGGATATCAATCGCTTCACGGCTCTCTATGGAACAGAGTGTATTGAATGCGGATGTTGCGCCTATGTTTGTCCGGCAAAACGGCCTTTGACACAGGGCTTTAAAGAAATGAAGAGAAGAATCAAGTCGGAAATGGCTAGAAAAGCCGCAGCGGAAAAGAAAGCTGCAGAAGAAAAGAAAGTTGCAGAGGAAAAGAAAGCCGCAGAAGAAAAAGAAAGGGGAAGCTTAAATTATGAAAAATGTTACAAATTTCATCCAGTCCCCATATCAGAGAGGACGTGCGTTCTTCAGAACTTATGCGGGATGTTGTGATTGCCATGCTTCCAACAGCGATTTACGGTAGTTTGCAATGGGGTTTCCATGCTCTTTGTTGTGGTTTTGACCACCTTGGCGGCAGTTTTGACGGAACTTGTGTATCAGAAAGCGATGAAGCTTCCTGTAACGATAAACGATTGGTCTGCAGCAGTAACAGGTATGATTCTTGCTTTAAACTGCCCGCCGAATATTCCGTTCTGGATTCCTATTGTAGGATCGATTTTTGCCATTATTGTGGTGAAGCAGCTTTATGGAGGGCTGGGGGCTAACTTTTATGAATCCTGCTCTTGGGGCACGTTGTTTTCTTCTCATTTCCTTTGCGGGAAAGATGACAACCTTTACCGGAGTGGGAACGGATGCAGTAGCTACCGCGACACCGCTTGCGGTTTTAAAGGCGAGTCCTACGGCAACACCGGATTTGATGAATATGTTCCTCGGTAGAATTCCGGGAACAATCGGAGAAGTTTCGAAGATCTGTCTCCTTATCGGTGCACTCTACTTAATTATTCGGAAGGTGATTTCTCCAAAGATGCCTTTAATCTATATCGGAACAGTTGCCCTTTTTACCTTACTTTTCGGAAAGGGAGGAGCAAGCCTCGAGTATCTGCTTTCGGAAATTCTTGGCGGAGGTCTGATCTTCGGTGCCTTTTTTATGCTGACGGATTATGTAACTTCTCCGATTACACCTATGGGACAGGTGATTTTCGCTGTTCTTGCCGGTCTTTTAACCGGGCTTTTCCGTTTATTTGGCGGTTCTGCAGAGGGCGTATCCTATGCTATTATCCTTTCCAACATTGTAGTTCCGATTATCAATAATAAGACAGTCCCGAAGGCATTTGGAAGGGAGGGTAAATAAGATGAAGAAAGATTCCTTTATTAAAGATGCACTTGTTTTAACGGCAATTACCCTCATTTCCGGTTTGCTTCTCGGTGCGGTTTACGGAGCAACAAAAGATACTATTTCGGAAGCCATCAGGCAGAAGACGAATGCTGCCTATAAAGTGGTTCTGGATGCGCACGACTATGATGCAGACAGTCTGAAGGAAAAGCTGGAAGAAGCCACTGCAGAAGGAAAGCTTGCCGCAAACAACGGCAATGCGAGTCTTTCGGAAGCCATCCTTGCTAAGGACGAGTCCGGAAATACTGTCGGCTATGTGCTGAAAGGACAGGTTGCCGGCTACGGCGGAGCGGTTGTGGTCGTAGTGGGGGTAAGCAGTGATTTAAAGGTAACGGGAATTTCTTTCCCGGAGACACTTCCTGAGACTGCCGGTCTTGGACAGAAGGCGACTCTTCCGGAGTTCTATGAGCAGTTCAAAGGAAAAGGCACGAAGCTTTCTGTAAAGAAGGGCGGCGGAACCGGTGAAAATGAAATTGACGCCATCTCCGGTGCGACGATTACGAGTACCGCTGTTACCAATGTAGTAAATGCTGCCACGGAGTTTGTGGAAGAGTATGCGGAAAAGTAGGGAGGGGAGTATGAATAAATATTTAGAGAGAATTATAAACGGAATATTCAAAGAGAACCCAACCTTTATCATTATGCTGGGAATGTGTCCGACTTTGGCGACCACAACCAGCGCAATGAACGGTCTCGGAATGGGACTTTCCACGCTGGCGGTTCTGATGTTTTCGAACTTGGTCATCTCCGCCTTTAAGAAAGGTCATTCCGGAGAGAATGAGATTACCCGGAGAAATTGTTATAGTGGCATCGTTGGTGACCATTGTGCAGCTCCTTATTCAGGCCTATGTGCCCTCTATATACGAGGCACTGGGAATCTATATTCCGCTTATTGTGGTAAACTGCATTATTTTAGGAAGAGCGGAGTCCTATGCACTCTTTAACGGACCGCTGCTTTCCTTCTGTGACGGTCTGGGAATGGGGCTCGGCTTCACCTTTGCCTTAGTGATTATCGGTACCGTGCGTGAACTTATCGGTTCCGGAAGTATTTTCAATTTTCAAATCATTCCGGAAGCGTATCATATCAGTATCTTTGTTTTGGCTCCGGGTGCGTTCCTCGTTTTGGCAATGCTGACCGCGATCCAAAACAAACTCCGTCTGCCTTCCGCGACGAACGGAGATGCTGCGCACAGTGAGTTCGTATGCAGCGGAAATTGTATGGGATGTTTCTCGGATTGTAAGACAGAAGCAGAAAAACCTGTAATAAAGGCTGCGGCGACAGATTCTGCAGCGAAGGCGGTGTCTGCAGAGCCTGCAACTGTAAAGGCTGAAACTGCTAAGGAAGAACTTAAGGTGGAGAACAAAGAGAAGGAGGAGACGGTATGAAAGACTTACTCTTAATTGCCATTAAGTATTCCTTGGTGAGCAATGTTGTACTTTCCCAATTCTTGGGAATCTGTCCCTTCCTCGGTGTTTCCAAGAAGACGGAGTCCTCAAAAGGTATGGGAGGAGCGGTTATTTTCGTTATTGTAATCGCGTCCGTAATTACGCACGGGATTTATGTGACTTTCCTTGCGGCTTCCGGCCCGCTTTTGTCAGGCCCTTGGCTTAAAGGACGGTCTGGAATATTTAAACACCATTGTATTTATCTTGGTGATTGCCGCTCTTGTGCAGTTTGTAGAGATGTTTTTAAAGAAAAATATTCCTTCTCTCTATGAGTCTTTGGGAGTATATCTTCCCTTGATTACGACAAACTGTGCGGTGCTCGGTGTAGCTTTAAACAATGTCTCCTATGGTTATAATTTTGGCGGAGAGCTTTTGTCTATGGACTGGGAATTTCTGTAGGATTTGCCTTGGCACTCCTTCTTATGGCGGGGATACGAGAAAATATTATCGAAGGAAATGATCGTATTCCTCATTCTTTTCCAAGGATCACCCATCGTTTTGATTACAGCTTGTCTTATGGCGATTGCTTTCTTCGGCTTCGGCGGATTAATTTAAGGAGGGATTATGAGTTTAATGACTCACTCTGATTCTGGTTGCCGCAGGCCTTGTGGGAGCAACCGGATTGATATTGGGTTTATTCTTAGGCGTTGCCTCGGAAAAATTTAAAGTAGAAGTAGACGAGAGAGAGTCGGAGGTTCGCGCCGCTCTCCCGGGAAGTAACTGCGGAGCCTGCGGTTTTCCCGGCTGTGACGGATGTGCAAAAGGCGATTGCAAAGGGTACAGCTCCGGTCAATCAGTGTCCTGTAGGCGGAGCTCCTGTTGCGGAGAAGATTGCAGCCATTATGGGAACAGACTCTGTTTCTACGGATAACGTAAAAAAAGTAGCGCATGTGCATTGTCAGGGCGACTGTGATAAGGCAAAGCAGCAGGCACATTACAGCGGAATTGCCGATTGCAATGACCTTGTGGTGGTTCCGGGCGGAACGGAAAAGGCTTGTCCTTACTCCTGCTGTGGCTACGGCTCCTGTGTCAAGGTTTGCGCCTTCGATGCCATTCATGTGATTAACGGCGTCGCGGTAGTGGATAAGGAAAAGTGCACTGCCTGCGGTGCCTGCGTAAAGGCCTGCCCGAAGTCCTTGATTGCCTTAGTGCCTTATAAGAAAAAGCACATTGTCTCCTGTAAGAATCTTTTAAAGGGAAAGCAGGTGAAGGATGCCTGCTCCATCGGTTGCATTGCTTGCGGAATCTGTGAGAAAAACTGCCCCTTTGATGCAATCCATGTTATTGATGATCTTGCAGTGATGAATGAGAAGTGCAAGGATTGCGGAATCTGTGCGCAGAAGTGCCCAACCTCCGCAATTACCGGAAAGAGACCGAAGAAGGAAGAAACAAAAGTTGCAACGGAAAAAGCGTAATGCAGCTTAGGAAACTCTGAGTATAAGAATAGCTTGTGAAGCGGAAAAGAAACTGTTTCACAAGCTATTTTTATTTTATATATATATCTTTTAAAATCTCAAATTATGACGATATTATAGAGCGTACAGATTTCTTGGAGCCCTTATATTGCATTTTACTATAGTAATCTACGGCTTAGCTTCTTGAATAATCATTTTGGCTAGTGTAGAATCAAAATGATATTGTTTTGTCACATTCACTTTCGAATAGATGGAGAGTGAGGTGTAGAGGAAGAAGGAGAAGAATCTATAGGAAAACTATAGACTCTTAATCAAGGAGGGTGGCATGAAGGAATGGTCAAAGGCCTTAAAGAATCTGTCGATTCTGACACAGTTAGGACTATCCCTTGCGATGCCGCTTTTACTTTGCCTATTTTTGGTATATCGCTTAAGAGAAGCCTTTTCTCTGGGCTATTGGATATACATTCCCGCTTTTTTCTTTGGCTTAGGTGGTTCATGTATGACGGCATATAAAGTCTACCTTTCCGTTTGTAAAAAGGAAGAGGAAGAAAAGAAAAGTAAGGACAAGGCATTTAACGAACATAAGTCCTGAAAAGGAAAATCTGTCCTGAGACGGATGTTTTGTTTATTGCGAAAGTCTCTTACCTATGGAAAGGAAGAAAAATGAGGGTTCAGGAAACTGTGAAGAAGGAAAGTCTGCAGATTGCTGTGCAAAGCAGTATGGCCACGCTTATTATGTGGATTTGCATTTTCATTCTTCACCATTTTATTCCGGAGAAAGTGAGCTTTGATTATCGGGTGATTTTGTCCGGACTGCTTGGAACAGTTGTGGCTGTAATGAATTTTTTGCTTATGGGGATTACGGTTCAGAGTGTTCTTAGCGTAGAAAATCAGGAAGAGGCCTACCAGAAGATGCGGCTCTTTACCGAAAAACGTACCATGTTGCAGCTTGGTTGGATTATTCTTGCTATTGTGGCACCATGCTTTCAAGCCGTACCGGGTATTATTCCTTTACTTTTTCCGGGAGCATTTCTCAGAATAAGAGGAATTGTAGAGTGGAAAAAGGGAAAAAAACAAAAACAAGGAGGTGAAAACTAGAGTATGAATTTTGATATTTCCGGTGCAAAGATATTCTTAAAAAAATTCCTACGGGGATTCCTGTTTTAGGGACTTTTTGCTTTCGGAAACCCTAGTCGTCAGCTGGGTGGTTATGCTCATTATTACCGGTCTATGCATTTTTTTGACAAGAAATCTGAAGGTGGAAAATATCGGTAAGAGGCAGGCTATAGCGGAGCTAATTGTGGAAAGTGCGAACAATCTTGTTCGGACCAATACGGGAGGAAATCGTTTTGACAAGATGATTCCTTTTGTGGCGGCACTCTTTGGAACGAGTATTGTTTCGAACTTAATCAGCTTGACAGGCTTACGAAGTCCCACGGCGGATTTGTCAACGGAAGCGGCCTGGGCCATCGTCGTATTTACGATGATTACGGCAAATAAGATTAAGGCCGGCGGATTCTTAGGCTACTTAAAGGGCTTTACTACCCCAATTTTCATCATGACACCCTTCAATATCCTTTCGGAGATTGCTACCCCCATTAGTATGGCGTGTCGTCATTTTGGAAATATTTTATCCGGCATCGTTATTAACGGATTGATTTATGCTGCACTTGCGCTCGCGTCATCCGCGTTACTGGGATTGATTCCGGGTGCTGTAGGAGCATTTTTATCCCATATTCCTATCTTGAGTGTAGGTTTACCGGCTATTTTATCTTTTTATTTTGACTGGTTCTCCGGAGCCATGCAGGCATTCATCTTTACCATGCTGACGATCATGTATATTGCCAATGCAGCGGAAGGATAGATACTTCTGAAAATAAATACTTGAGAAAATACATACTGCAGAGAGATAAATATTATGGAAGGATAAGTCGGCAGGAAAGATAAATACTGCAGAAGAATAAATCTTGCAGAAGAAAGATGACTTTAAAAATAAACAGGACACATGAGAGCCTGTTTAGTATAGGAAATGAATTTCTAGGAGGAAAACAATGAGTGATTTTTCAATTTTTGGCAAAAGGTATTGCATTAGCAGGTTGTGGAATCGGTGCAGGAGCAGCATTGATTGCCGGTATCGGACCCGGTATTGAGAAGGTAACGCCGCAGCAAAGGCTCTGGAAGCAATCGGAAGACAGCCGGAGTGCAAGAGTGATGTTACTTCCACCATGCTCCCTCGGTTGTGCTATCGCAGAGACCACAGGTATCTACGGTTTCGTTACCGGTCTCTTTTTAATCTTCGTTGCACCTGGAATGTTCATGAACTTCCTTGCATAATAGGATGATTTTCCCTAAATAGAAGATAGAAAGGAGAAAAAGGATGGAATCGCAACAGTTGGTAACCATCATATCCGTGGACCTTCATTGCCCAGATTTTGAACCTTTTATTCAAGTATATCTGATTAAACGCTTCCTCTTAAGCCAATCAATGAGGTTTTACAGAAGAGACAGAAGCTTGCGAATCAGAATATAGAAGAGGCAAAGAAAGCAAAGGAAGATGCGGAAGCTGTTAAGGCGGAATATGAGAGCAGCATGTCCGATGCCAGAGGTGAGGCCAGCCGTATTATTGAAGACGCAAAGAAGGATGCAGGCATCCGTGCGGAGGAAATGATTAAAGAGGCACAGGCTGAAGCAAGCTCCATCAAGGCAAAAGCGGAAGCGGATATTCGTCTGGAAAGAAAGAAAGCTTTGAATGAAGTGAAGGACGAAATTGGAAGCCTCGCTATGGACATTGCCGGTAAAGTCGTGGAGAAGGAAATCCACTGAAGATGATCATAAGGCTTTTAATTGATGAATTCTTACAAATGTAGAGGAGGCATCATGCAAATCAGTCGTCCGCTTTGTATGGGGAAGAGCTTTTATGACTTAGCAAAGGAAGAGAAGATTACGAAGGAAGTTCTGGAGGAAATGGAGCTTGTGAAGGCTCTTTTCCGGGAAAATCCCGATTATATCCGTCTTTTGCTGGAGCCGTCTATTCCTAAGAAGGAAAGACTATCTCTTTTAGATCAGGCTTTTTCGGAAGACTTACAGCCTTATCTTTTAAACTTTTTAAAGGTTTTATTGGAAAAGGGCCTGCTCAGGAGCTATTCCGAGTGCTACAAAACATACAAAAAGCGATATCAAGAGGATGAGGGAATTACCGATGCTCTTGTGGTCAGTGCTGTAGCTTTAGTGAAGAGCAGAAAGCGGTTTTGATTACAAAGCTGGAGAAGCTTTGTCAGAAGAAGATTATCCTGTCGGAGAAGATTGACCCCTGAGGTTTTAGGGGGACTCAAGGTGGAAGTCGACGGAAAGACCTTAGACGGTACCGTTTCCGGCAGATTAAAAGAGATACGGAAAAATGTAAATGAAGTAGTCTTGTAAAAAGGATGGGCATAGAATGGAATTAAAACCAGAAAAAATATCCGAGGTCATTCGAAGCCAGATTAAATATTACCAAAATGCTATCGTACAAAATGAAACCGGCACCGTCCCTTACGGTTGGTGACGGTATTGCCAGAGTTTCCGGCCTTACAAATTGTATGGCGGGTGAGCTTCTGGAGTTTAGTGATGGTACTTTCGGTATGGCGCAGAACTTGGAAGAAACCAGTGTTTCCGCTGTCCTTTTCGGTTCCGATGTGGGAATCAAGGAAGGACAGAGTGTAAAGCGTACAGGAAGAGTTGTTTCTGTACCGGTTGGCGAGTCTCTGATTGGTAGAGTAGTGAATGCCATCGGACAGCCTATTGATGGAGCAGGCCCCATTGAGAGCACGGAGTTCCGTGCTGTAGAAAGTCCTGCACCCGGCATTATCAAAAGACAGCCGGTTAAAGAGCCTTTGCAGACTGGAATCAAAGCCATTGACTCCATGATTCCTATCGGAAGAGGACAAAGAGAGTTGATTATCGGCGACAGACAGACCGGTAAGACAACGATTGCTATCGATACCATTATCAACCAGAAGGGGAAGGATGTAATCTGTATCTATGTCGCTATCGGACAGAAGAGATCTACGGTTACCGCTCTTGTGAATGAATTGAAGGATGCCGGCGCTATGGATTATTCCATCGTTGTTGCGGCAACCGCATCCGAGCCGAGTCCCTTGCAGTACATCGCACCTTATGCGGGATGTGCAATGGGTGAGTATTTCATGCATCAGGGAAAGCACGTCCTGATTATCTATGATGATTTAAGTAAGCACGCCGTAGCATATCGTGCAATTTCCCTTCTGATCAGAAGACCGCCAGGAAGAGAAGCTTATCCCGGAGACGTTTTCTATCTGCATTCCAGACTCTTAGAGAGAGCGGCAAAGCTTTCCGACGAGCTTGGAGGAGGGTCCCTTACGGCACTTCCGATTATTGAGACACAGGCAGGAGATGTATCGGCCTATATTCCGACTAACGTGATCTCCATTACAGACGGACAGATCTTCCTCGAGACCGAGCTTTTTCCATAGCGGAATCATGCCGGCAGTTAACCCCGGTATCTCCGTATCCCGTGTAGGAGGAAATGCGCAGATTAAGGCTATGAAGAAGGTTGCCGGTACTCTTGAAGCTTGTTTACCTCAGTTTAGAGAGTTACAGTCCTTCGCCCAGTTCGGATCAGACCTTGATCAGGATACCAAGCAAAGACTGGCACAAGGTGAACGTATCGTGGAAGTACTGAAGCAGGGCAAGGGTGATCCCGTTCCTGTAGAAAAGCAGGTAGCTATCCTCTACGCCGTAGTACACGGTATTTTAAGTAAGGTGGAAGTAAAGGATATCAAGAAGTACGAAGAAGAGCTGTATCATTTCCTTGATTCCGATGCGGAGGCGGTAAATGCTATGCAGGCTATCGTAAGTACCGGAAAGCTGGAAGAGGATACGGAGAAGAAGTTAAATTCTTCCTTGGAGCGTTTTACAGAGGAATTTTTAAAGAGACTGTAGAAGTAGAGATAAAAGGAGAAAAACATGGCTGCAAATATGAAGTCCGTGAAACTCCGTATTAAAAAGCATTCAAAAACACAATGCAGATTACCAAGGCAATGGAACTCGTAGCTTCTTCCAAGTTAAGAAGAGCGAAGGAGAGGGCGGAGAATACGAAGCCGTACTTCCAAACTCTGAAGAAAACCTTGTCGGAAATCGCAAACGGCAACACAGACTTTTCTTCTCCCTATGTGAAGAGAAACGCATCGGAAAAATGGTGTTATGTGCTGATTGCCGGTGACCGAGGCATGGCGGGAGGCTACAACGCAAACCTTTTCCGTGCCTTAGAGGAAGAAGTGAAAGGAAAGGAATTTTGCCTTATTTCCTTTAGGAAAGAAAGCCCTTGAGTATGGAAGGCAGAAACACTACAGCATTGTGAATGAAAACTATAGTTTGGTAGGAGAACTCAATGTCTCCGATACCTATGCCATAGGAAAAGAACTCTGTAAAGCCTACCGTGAAGGGGAGTTTGGACATATTGTTCTTTTGTATACAGACTTTATTTCCATGATGAGCCAGAAGGTAGACAGCCTTTCCCTCCTGCCCCTTTCAGACCTGAAAGAGGAGAGTGAAGAAGAGGCGAAGGCAATCCGAAACTTGATTCTTTATGAACCGAGTGGAGAGGATGTTTTTAATGCGATAGTGCCGGAGTATCTTGCCGGACTTGTCTATAGCGGTATTTGCACTTCTGTTGCCAGTGAACTTGCGGCAAGAAGAACTGCAATGGAAGCGGCTACGGACAATGCCGGAGAGATGATTGATAAATTGAGCCTATTCTATAACAGAGCCAGACAGGCAAGTATTACCCAGGAAATTACGGAAATTGTTGCCGGTGCGGAAGAGTTATAGGATAGCTAGAGGAGAAATACATGACAGAGAAACATGTAGGAAAGGTCATACAGGTCATGGGCGCCGTTCTGGATATTCGATTCCAGGAAGGCGAACTGCCAGCTCTCTTAAATGCCATTTCCATTCAGCTTAACGGACATGAGCTGATTTTGTGAGGTGGCACAACAGTTGGGGGATGACACGGTTCGCTGCGTTGCCATGAGCTCAACGGATGGCCTTGTAAGAGGAACAGAAGCAGTTGATACAGGGAGCCCCATTACGGTGCCTGTTGGAGACGGCTGCTTAGGACGAATTTTTAATATCTTGGGTGAGCCAGTGGATGAGAAGCCGGCTCCCTGAAACAGAGGAAAGATGGGCGATTCATCGTCCGGGCTCTTCTTTGAAGAGCAGACTCCCGCAACAGAAATCCTGGAGACAGGTATTAAGGTAGTTGACCTCATTTGCCCCTATGCAAAGGGTGGTAAAATCGGTCTCTTCGGCGGTGCGGGTGTAGGAAAAACCGTTTTAATCATGGAGTTAATCCACAATGTCGCAACAGCACACGGCGGTATTTCCGTATTTACCGGTGTAGGAGAGCGTACCCGTGAGGGAAACGACTCTTACGGTGAAATGAAGGAAAGTGGCGTTTTGATAAGACAGCCCTAGTTTACGGACAGATGAATGAGCCGCCCGGAGCAAGAATGAGAGTCGGACTTTCCGGTCTTACTATGGCGGAGTATTTCCGTGATGTGAAGCATCAGGACGTACTACTTTTCATTGACAATATCTTCCGTTTTACGCAGGCAGGATCAGAGGTTTCCGCACTTCTCGGAAGAATGCCTTCTGCCGTAGGATATCAGCCGACCCTTGCAACCGACATGGGTGCTTTTACAGGAGCGTATCACTTCCACAAAGCAGGGTTCTATTACTTCCGTTCAGGCGGTTTATGTGCCTGCGGATGACCTAACAGACCCGGCTCCCGCAACAACCTTTTACGCACCTTGATGCGACGACCGTACTTTTCCAGAGATATCGCAAGCAGAGTATTTACTCTGCAGTAGATCCTCTGATTCCACCAGCCGTATTCTTACTCCGGAAGTTGTCGGAGAAGAGCACTACCAGGTAGCAAGAGGCGTACAGCAGGTTTTGCAGCGTTATAAGGAATTGCAGGATATCATCGCCATCATGGGTATGGATGAGCTTTCCGAAGAGGATAAGATTACCGTTTATCGTGCGAGAAAGATTCAGAACTTCTGTCTCAGAGCTTCTCGTAGCGGAGCAGTTTACAGGACTCGAAGGAAAGTATGTTCCTTTGAAGGAAACCATTCGTGGCTTTTAAGATGATTCTGGACGGAGAATGCGACGCTCTTCCGAGTCTGCATTCTCTTGGTAGGAACGATTGAAGAAGTCTTTGAAAAAGCAAAGAAACAGTAGGAGGGACGCTTATGGCAATGTTCCCGTTAGAGATTGTTTCTATGGACGGAGAGAAGTTCAACGGCGAAGTGGAAAGACTGAGCCTTCGCAGTATCACCGGAGATTTGGCTATCATGGCGCATCACATTAACTACTGCACTGCAGTGGAATGGGAACAGCCAAGGTCATTCTTCCGGACGGCACCGAGAAAAAGGGCGCCTGCATCGGCGGTATGCTTTCCATGATGGATAACCACTGCAGATTGATTCCGACCACCTTCGAGTGGAGTGATGAGATCGACGTGGAGCGTGCAGAGCGCGCTAAAGCCAAGGCCGAAAAGCGCATCGAGGAGGAGAAATCCGAAGAAGCGCGAGTTCGTGCACAGGCTAAACTCTATAGAGCTTTTGATTCGTTTACAAACAGCAGAGAAATAAAAAGAAGGGCTGTAAAAAAATCGAAAATAGCTTTTAAGCAATAGAGTCTGAACTTGGGGCACGCTCTCAGCTTTCAGCCCGACTGAGCAGTGATTTTGTTAACCACTGCTCACTTTACTGCAAAAGCAACTTCCTTCGGAAGTTGGTCTGTAACAGGACGACTTTTCTGATGAAAAGTCTCGTCCTTACTGGATACTAAGCGAAAAACTGCGTTTCTCTTTGTTTTCGCAAGTACCGACGGCTCAGACTACCTCGACATTCAGACCTATATTGCTGAAAAATTTATTTATCATTTTGATTTTTTTACAGCCCTTCTTTTTAAATCTCGCTAATCAGGCAATATCCTTTTTCATGATCTTTATTGATAATATATATTTTTTCAGTCCCCAGTGCTTTTGATAACGAAATCGTGGCTCCTCATTGCATAAGTTTTCCAGTTTGTTTCTTAAATGATCATTTTTGGGAGCATATCGATTAGGGTCAAAAACTCTATCCTTTACATCTTCGTCTGAATTTATTTTGAAAAAGCTATCTTGGCTTTCTAAGATAGAAAAGAATTGATTTGGCACAGCCTCCGGAGGAAGTGTAAAAGGAATAAATGTCCAGACGATCGTTTCCAAAGCCTCTTTCACTGCGATATTCAATAGTTTTGTTGCTTATTTTTCCTTTAAGCTCTTTTAAATCATCCTCTATTTGCAGAAAACGGCCGGTAGGCTTTAGTGCAATTAGAAAAAGACAGACTGCTAATAGAGGATAGAAGAGAAATCTTAGTTTCAGTAAATTTTTGTTAGCCATTGATTTGAACTTTATTTTAACAGCTTAAGTTTTCACTTAGAAAGCGAGGGACGAAATGAATGTGAAAATAGTAAAACAAGCACACTTACTACTGACATGATTCGATTAAATGATTTGTTCATGGAATTCTCCCAGTATTTATCAAGTGTCATTATAACTGTTAATGATACTATACTAAGAGGTACTGTTAAAAAGCAATAAATTAAATTAATTGTATCATTAAAGTATTAAAATATTAAAATCAGGGTTCTTAAAAAGCTATACGGAGGTTAAACTATATAGTTTTTACATATCAGTTTATGCTATTCTAAAATCATATTGGACCTGTATCATGGGATAGAAAAAGGAAAGGCAGCCTGTACTTTTATGATCTTGAAATCTAATCCGCTTAGTCGGAATTTTTAAGAATAATACTTTGAATCTATTTATGGCGGTGCTTGGAACAAGTGTTTTATCTTTAGCGATTCTTTCTGTACCGCAGCTTTTTCTAGATTCTGATTGATTATTTATCGGGAAGTAGGGAATATTCTTTAAAGGGGATTATTCTTCTGACTGCCGGTATTTTTTCGATGGAGTTCTTTTCCGCTATAGCGACCTATTTTTTCAGAACAAAATTCAGTACTAAAGCGGTCTTACAGTACCGAAACTTTGCCTGTGATTATTTATTGAAAAAGAAGGTTGCGGATTTTTATTCTTCAAATAGCTCTGTATATCTTTCCGCATTAAGTAATGACCTCATGAAAATAAAAGAGCAGTTTCTCGATCAGATTCCAATTATCACACAAATTATTTTCTGTGGTATCGGCGCGGTTATCGTGATGCTTCGTTACAATGTCTTTTTAGCTTGTATGTCTTGCGTCCTTTCCCTCATTCCTTTTTTTGCGGCTGTGTATTCCGGAAAAAATATGGGAGAGCTGGAGGACCGCTTATCAACTAGGAATGCGGAGTATTTGGCTTTTTAAAAGATTTTTCCATTGGCTTCACCCATTATCAAAAAGCTATAAGGTGGGAAGCCATTTTTTTCGAAATTGCATGGCACGGTAAATGGAAAAACGGAAGAAACGATGTTGAAACGGGAAAAGGTGCGTCGAAAAGGTAAATTACTTTTGCGGCCATTTCCGGCTATGTCACAAGGCTTTCCATCCTCTTTCTATCTGCTTATATCGCCTTTACTAGGCATAGCATTTCCATCGGACGGTTATTGCCTTTTTTCACAGCTTATCCATTATCTGATTGATCCTCTAAGTTCACTTCCTTCCATGCTTACGGAAGCGAAGGCCGCGTACAGGCTTACGGATAAAGTTTTGGGATACAATGAAAAGAGAGGAAGAGTCTCGAAATACTCCGGAGAACAATAGAGTAAAAGAGGAACAAATAGCGAAGATTAAAAGTGCTATAGAAGATAAAAATAGTAGAAGAACGAGAGATAAGAGCGCAAAAGCAAAGCCCGAATGAATGGAAATCTTGCTTCATGGAGAGCTTATTTTTGATAAGATTTACTCTCCTATTCGGAAGGTAAAGAAGTTCTTAAAGGCTTAAACTTACAGGTAAAAAGAGGGAGAGAAGGTGGTTCTTCTCGGGACTTCCGGAAGCGGAAAGTCCAGCATTTTGAAAAACCTTATGGGCATGGAAAGAGTACAGTCCGGGACAATTAGCATTGGCGGGCAGAATACCGTGGATTTGGGGGAAGACAGGATTTTCAAGGAGATTTCCTATATCCAGCAGGAGGTCTTTATCTTTGACGGCACGATTCGAGAAAATATCTGTCTTTTTCAGACTTACCGGGAAGAGGAGTTACAGTCCGTGATAGAGCGGGCAGGACTTCGGAATCTCGTAAAGGAAAAGGGCTTAGACTATCTATGTGGAGAAAACGGGGCAGCCTTGTCCGGCGGAGAGAGGCAGAGAATCAGTATTGCGCGAAGCTTGCTGCGAAAAACGCCCATTTTACTTGCGGACGAAATCACCGCGTCTTTGGACAAGGAAAATAGTTATTTGGTCTTGATACTTTGCTAAAACATTGAAAATACAACAGAAATTCTGGTTCTCCATGACCTGGACAGCAGGATTTTAAGCCGTGTGGACAGAATATGCGTATTAAAGAACGGAAAAGTCGAGGAAGAAGGGAACTTTACGGAGCTATTGGAGAAAAAGGGCTATTTCTATGCCTTGTATCATGTGGAGGCGGAATAAGACTACAGCTTAGGAATTAAAAAAATAAGAAAAACACTTAAGATAGTCAGAGAAGGGAGTTTGGAATGGCGTTAGGGGAGGGGTGTTTGATATCAGCTACTTGGCTGTGCTACTAACTTTGAGCTTTGCTTTTTATGGTGCTGAATATTTTTAAGCATGAAGCAGGATAAAATACTTAGGGATTTCAAGCATGCTATCGGGATAACATAAACCCACTCGTCCTCGTTTATAAGCATATTCCGTTGCTGTTATAATGAGTTTAAGGTCAGGGCAATCTTAAAGGAACTTGCTTTTCCTTTTCGTTATAGACAGATATTCGTTGTTCTATTTCACACAGATGCTTTGCGCCCATATCAATTTCTTTACTTCCAAGCTTAAACTCAATTAAAGCATAACGACCATCTTTAAGATGAAGAACGGCATCAGCTTCTAGTCCATAGCGGTCATGGTAGTATGAAACTTCCATTCAATCCGGATGAGTATATTTTTAAATCTCGAATACACAATGATTCAAATAGAAAGCCTAATGTTTTAAAAATCGCTATTAAAGTAATCCGGACTTAAGCCTAAAGCGGCAACAGCTATAGAGGGGTCAACAAGGTTACGTTTGTTGCCCGCTCTGATTGCATCCCTAGACCTTATGGCAGGACACCAAGCGGGAATTTCGTCTATAATGTAGAGATCTTCCAAATCATGAAAATAGTCATAGAATGTCGGTTTTGATATTTCTGTAGTGGATGTGAGATCCGCATAGATTGTTTTTGTCTCTGCCAAGGGTGCAGATGTTTCGAGAGTATGATCGAAGTAAAACGCTCTGCCCAAAGTGGATTTCTTTTTGTTTGGCTTATAGTTGAGATATCACTATGACATGTTTGATAAAATAAATCTGATGCGATAGAAAGCGCAACTTCTTTATTTTCTACATCGATACTTTGAGGCCATCCTCCTCGACAAATGGCATAAATCAAATCATCAATATTTATTTTTGACTCCTCCCACTCAATGGATTTTCCATTGAAGAGATCCAGGAGAGATACATTTCCTGACGATTCTCCACTTTCATAAAGACTCATAGGAAAACATTCTCAGCGTGGATATTCTTAATGTCCCCTGTATGGGGTGTATCCACCTTCTGAGAAGAGGAACCGGTAAGGATGTATTGACCCTTAAGCCCGGTGTCATCAATATCTTTTCGTATTGCCCCTCAAATTTTAGGGGCGTCTTGCCATTCGTCAAAAAAGCCTTGGCCTCTCTCCAAGCAATAATTTAGAGGAATATTTTCTGCGACACTCAGGTATTTTTTTCTCTGTTATCTTCGTCTTGAAACTCAATATAGCTCTTAGAAAAATGCTTTCCTGTGGTCGTTTTTTTCCGCAACCTTTAGGACCTACTATAAGAGTGGCACCAAAGGCCTTGAGTTTTAGCTGTAGTGCTTCATCCGTTATTCTGTCTCGATACGTCTTCTTTTTTTCATAGTTGGTCTCCCTCAAGTTTAATTATAGTTTACTTGGAAGCTAATATCAAATTAAATTAACATATTTGTGCAAATTTATTTAACACATTTGTGTAATTTTTATTTAACATATTTGTGAAATTGAGTTAATAGATTCGTAGCTAAAAGTCCTGCTTTTTCCTCTCCTCTTTTTGCTATAATATATTGAATATATCATTTTATTATCTTTATGGACGGTTATCGTGTGCAGAGTATGCGGTATCTCGTCTATAATGAGTTTCATGCGAGAAAAAGCACAGTATCTCGTTTTTCCCATCATCAAAAACAGAAAAGAGCGGTATATGGACAAGAACAATTTATTCCGAAGAATTCCGAAGGTGGACATCCTTTTGGAAGAGGGGAAAGTACTGGATTTAATTCAAGACTACGGTCTTTCCTATGTGACTGACAAGGTAAGAGAAGCGGTCGAGGAGATACGGGAAGAAATCAAACTACTGTCTCCCTCCGAAGAAAATAGAGAAGACGAAATTCTGCGCAGAATTGACCATATTGAGGATGCGATAGCGGAGCACGTGGAGCAGGGAATCGAGCTGAAGCTTCGCCCTCTTTAAACGGAACCGGAACGATATTACATACGAATCTCGGCAGAGCACCGCTTAGCCACAAGATTTCTACCGAGCTTGCGACGCTGCTTTCTTCCTATTCGAACCTCGAATATAACTTGGAAGAGGGAAAGAGGGGCGAGCGCTATTCTCACATGAAGGATATGCTTTGTAAAAATCACCGGGGCGGAGGATGCTATGGTGGTGAACAACAATGCGTCTTCTGTGCTGCTCATTCTTTCCACTTTGGCTAAGGGTGGGGAAGTTATTGTCTCTCGTGGAGAGTTAATTGAAATAGGGGGAAGTTCCGGATTCCCGATGTTTGCGCGCAGTCCGATGCGGAGATGGTGGAGATTGGAAACGACAAATAAGACTCATCTATCCGATTATCAAGAGGCAATCACGGAAAATACAAAAGCCTTTTTAAAAGGTACATACCAGTAACTACCGTATCATGGGATTCACGGAGTCGGTGGAAGCAAAGGATTTAAAGGCGCTGTCCCCTAGAGCACAATATCCCGATTATTGAAGACCTGGGCTCCGGTGTACTTTTGCCACTGGAAAAGTATGGGCTTCGCCATGAGCCGATGGTACAGGAGGCAATCGAGTCCGGAGTGGACGTTGTCTGCTTTAGCGGAGATAAGCTGCTCGGCGGACCGCAGGCGGGAATCATCCTCGGTAAGAAAAGAGTATATCGATGCGATGAAGAAGAATCCGCTGACAAGAGCTCTTCGTATTGACAAGTTTACGGTCGCAGCGCTTTCCATGACCCTTCGGGAGTATCTTCACATGGAGGGATTGAAGAGCGGATTCCGGTTTTGAAAATGCTTTCCGAACCGCTTTCTTCTATAAAGGAGAGAGCGGAGAGCTTATGTAACTTGTTTCGGGACAATCGTTTACCGGGAGACTGTACAGTTCGTGCCTGTACCTCACAGGTGGGAGGCGGCTCTCTTCCGGATACTTATATGGACAGTTTTGCCGTATCCTTCCACCCGCATAAAATCAGCGTACCGGAGCTGGAGAAGAGACTGCATTTTACAAAGGAGCCCTTAATCGGAAGAGTTATGGAGGATGATTTCTGGATTGACCTTCGTACGATTCGGGAAGAAGAATTAGAAAGAGTAGTAGAGAGTATGCAGGAGGCTTTAGAGTGAAACACATTATCATCGGTACGGCGGGACACATCGATCACGGAAAAACGACACTGATACGGGCGCTGACCGGTAGGAATACAGACCGCTTAAAGGAAGAGCAAGATAGAGGCATTACGATTGAGCTGGGTTTTACCTGGTTTGACTTGGAAGAAGGCTTACGCTGCGGAATCATTGATGTACCCGGACATGAGAAGTTTATTCAGCAAATGGTCTCCGGTGTAGTGGGGATGGACATGGTACTTGTGGTTGTGGCCGCCGATGAAGGAATCATGCCGCAGACAAGAGAGCATCTGGATATTCTAAAGCTCCTCGGTATTGAAAAATGTATCTTGGTGCTGACAAAGTGTGATACCGTGGATTCGGAATGGATTTCTATGATGGAAGAGGATATTAAGGAAGAGCTGAAAGGGAGCATCTTGGAAAAATGCCCCGTGGTTCGCGTATCCTCCGTTACAGGGAGAGGGAATTGAGGATTGTAAAAAGGCGATTTCCGAAATGATACAGGCTCTTCCGGAAAGAGATACCAAGGGCATTCCGCGTCTTCCGATTGACCGCGTGTTCAGCCTGCAGGGATTTGGAACCATTATTACCGGTACGCTTATTTCCGGAACACTTCATAAGGGAGATGCCTTGGAGATCTATCCGGAAGGACTGAAAGCGCGGATTCGAAACATTCAGGTACATGAGCAGGACTCTGAAATTGCGGAAGCCGGACAGCGTGTGGCGCTGAATTTAACTCGGTGTAAAGAAGGAAGAGCTCCATAAGGGTTCCGTTATTTCCGCGGAAAACAGTATGGAGAATTCCACTCTTATGGACGGAAAAGTGACCATGCTTCCTGATACGAAGAGAAGCCTGAAAAACAGGGAAAGACTGCATTTCCTGTCCGGGACAAAGGAAGTGCTTTGTCGCGTGGTGCTTCTCGATAAGGAAGAAATCGGCCCGGGAGAAGAGGGGCTTTGTGAGTTTATTTTAGAAGAGGAAACGGTCTTTAAGCGGGGCGACCGTTTTATTCTCCGCTTTTACAGTCCGGTGGAAACCATCGGAGGCGGCACTGTACTGGAACCCAATGCCAGAAAGAAGAAGCGCTTCTCGGACGATACCATTCAGGAACTTTTAAGTAAGGATAAGGGCTCTTTAGAAGATGTACTGGAAACCCTTCTTCGAGAAGAACTGGAAACCTTGTATACGATTCCGAGCCTTGCGAAGCGAATTTCCCACTCGAAGGAAGAAATCGAGCCCGCCATGGAAAATTTGATTCGGGAAGAGCGTGTTTTCCCTGTTCTTGTGCAGAAGGAGCGCTATTTTTCTGCATAAGGAAAATGCGTATATTCTCGGTACGGAAATGGAGCATGTACTGGAAGCTTTCTATAAAAAGCACCCCTATCGAATCGGCATTCCAAAGGCGGAGATGCGTGAAAAGCTCTTAAAGAACAGTAAGCAAAACCTCTTTGATGCCTGCATCCCCTTTATTTCCGGCGTGCGTTTGGAAGGGGAATACCTGCTCCTCAATGACAGAACGGATTTCAAGGACGAAGCCTACCAAAAAATCGAGAAAAATATTGTAGATGCGCTTTCCGAAGCAGGCTTTATGCTTCCCCGTGTGGAAGAGCTCGACCGAAAGAAAGCGAAGGAAGAGGACTTTCTCGACATTCTGCAAAAATCTGGTAGTGGAGGAGCAGCTCGTAAAGGTCGGAGAGGATCCGGAGCTTCTGATTTTAAAGAAGAATCTCGATAAGGTGGAAGACTATCTTAAGAGCTATTTTTCGGAAAAATGAGGTGCTCGGCATTGCGACCTTGAAGGATCAGTTTGGAACGAGCAGAAAGTGCGCTAAAGCACTGATTCAGTACTTTGATAAGGTGAAGATGACGAAGAGAGTTGCGGGAGAGGCTGAGCGGATAGCCGGCCCGGAGCTGAATCATCAATAAGAATCAAAAATACATATTTATAAATTCATTTCCATAAGGAGAGGGGGATTCTATGGAAGAAGAAAAAGGATACAAAATGCTCTTGTCTGATTTATGGGGATTCTTTAACTTACGGCTATCTTCCAAATGATGCGCATCAGGATCTGAGGCTCCCGGTGGAGGAACGCTACACGACGATGCTGGAGCAAGCTTTTCCGGAAGTTCATTTTTTTCCATCCATGCCAAGGTGGGGCGTTGTATTCCCCTATCTTCCTTTTGAGTGGGAAGACTTTAAGGAGGCCTGTAAGAACCTCGACAAGTAAGGATTTCCTTATCTTTTTTGTGGGAGTAAATGATTTTTTAAGTTATGGTCGTCCGGATATTCCAAGAGTTTTGAATCATCTTAAGGGCTTTTTTTCTGACTTTGAAAAAGAAAATATTCCCTTTCTTTCTGAAGATATTCTCTATGTCTGTCCTCCTAGTCTGGATTTTAGCGGTGATAAAGCCTATTCCGCTTTTAGTACCGTGGATGGACAACTGAATGAAGCATTGTCCGTGTATTGCGAGTCGGAAGGAATTCTTTCTTTTAATACGGCAAAACTTACATTGGAAAGGTATCCGGATAAAGTGCATCTTACAGGAGATGCGCAAAAGAATCTTGGAGCGAAACTTGCAGAGTTTATTCGAAGAGAAGATTTCTTTTAAACTGGACTAAGAAAGTCATTTTATTAAAAATTACAGGAGAACTACATTCCTTATAAAAATTACTATAGACTATCCCTATAAATACAATAATATTGTTGAAAAAGACGAGAAATATAGATAAAATCTTAACAAATTCGAAATAAGATAAAAATAAAGAGGAGGCAAGATACAGTTTCTTTTCATGGGGACCATTATCTTATTTCAGCTATTTTTATGTTTCCGGAAAGAAAAGATGATCCAATGGCGGGGAGCGATTGATGAAAAGGGTCAATCACAATGTCTAAGTGATGAGGCGCTGATTTGAGACAAACAATACAATATCTCAGAGAAAAGCGACTCTAGAAGAGGAGAAGAAAGATATGGATGCTTTAAATGCTATCATTAACAAAGGGAATGATTTCTTGTGGGGATTTTTGCTCATCATCCTTTTGTGTGGAACAGGTATTTATTACACTTTTCGTCTGAAGTTTATCCAGCTTCGTCGTTTTGGAGAGGGGTTCAAACTGGTTTTCGGGCATTTCAATCTGAATGGTGAGAAGCATGATACAGGAGAAATGTCTCCGTTCCAGGCGATTGCAACTGCTATTGCAGCTCAGGTTGGTACAGGAAACCTTGCCGGAGCGGCAACAGCAATCGTAAGTGGTGGACCCGGGGCAATTTTCTGGATGTGGGTATCCGCTTTTTTTGGAATGGCTACCATCTACGGTGAGGCTGTTCTTGCGCAGACTTATAAAGAGGAAAAAAACGGACAAGTAACCGGAGGTCCGGTTTACTATATTAAAGCCGCTTTTAAGGGTGGATTAGGAAAAGCAATGGCAGCAGCTTTTGCGATTTTTATTACCCTTGCACTCGGCTTCATGGGAAATATGGTACAGTCCAACTCCATTGGTGCTGCGTTCAAGGAAGTATTTGCTGTTATGAATGTCAATATTCCCAGTGTGGCTATCGGAGTATTTGTAGCAGCCATTGCCGCTTTCATTTTCTTTTGGCGGTACAAAGAGACTTGCTGCTGTGTTGGAAAAAGTTGTTCCGATTATGGCAGGTGTTTATATTGTAGGTGCTTTGATTTTCATTGTTTTGCATATCACAGCGCTTCCGGGAGCAATTGCATCCATCTTTATCGGTGCTTTCAACCCGCAGGCAGTTGTAGGTGCAGCAGCAGGTATTACCATCCGTCAGGCAATTCGTTTCGGTGTGGCTAGAGGACTTTTCTCTAACGAAGCAGGTATGGGTTCTACTCTCACGCTCATGCAAGAGCAAAGGCGGAGTGCCCGGATGCACAGGGACTTTGCGCTATGGTTTCCGTATTTATCGATACTTTCGTAGTATTGAACTTAACCGTGTTTGTTATCTTGACAAGCGGTATCCTCGGAACGATTGATCCGTCTACGGGTGAGGTTTTTACCGGTATTCGTTTAACCCAGCAGGCTTTTGTGGCCGGATTTGGTAATTTTGGTCATTTCTTTGTGGCTTTCTGTCTTTTCTTCTTTGCTTTCTCTACAGTGCTAGGATGGCATTTCTTTGGTGCAGTGAATGTTCAGTACTTGTTTGGCAAGGAAGCAGTAAAGCTTTATTCCGCAATCGTTGTGGTTTGTATCATTATCGGCACAACTTTGAAGGTAAACTTGGTTTTGGGATATGTCCGACTTCTTCAACGCACTTATGGTTATCCCTGAACGTATTGGCTCTACTGGCGCTCTTAATGTAGTGCAGAATACAAAAAGAGAGAAAAGTAAATTGCATTAAACTCAAGCTTGCAGAAATGCATTGAAGGGGGAGAGTTTTAATCCATATTTGGAAGGCAGTCCGGTGAAAACCGGGCTGCCTTCTTTACTCGTCTATAATATAGGCATCGTATGAAAACCGAATGTTCAGTAAGCTACTTTCATGATGAATTTGACAGGGTGAAGTTGTTATTTTCTTTACAGATGGATTTCGATGTGCAGGACGGTGTAGAGCATAGTGCCGGTACTCTGCAAAGCTTTACCAATCTCTTGCAAAATTCCGCAAAGAAAATCCAGATTATTGCGAAAGGACTTCGCCTGGACAATGCCTCCGGAAACAGAACCGTAACGGATACGGCGGAAGAAACAAGAAGAAGTACGGAAGGAACGATTCAAAACACTCTGGTCGGCTACATGAACAGTACTTCATCGTATCTGTATCGGGATCATTCGGAAGAAGACATAAACAGCAATACGGTTTCGTGGAAGGAGATTCCTACGATTTAAAGAATACCTTTCAGTGGGGTGCTATCCAAAGTAACCGTGGACGGGACTTCGTTTCCGGAAAAGATGCCCTAAGCGGAATAGAAAATGACAAGATACTCTTAACCGTACAGTTTACCGATGTACAGAAGAAGAATCAGCCGGCAACTCCCGGACAGAACGGAAATCCCGGCGGAAACAATGGAAATAGCGGAAATGGTGGAAGCAGTGAAACAATGGCGGAAATGGAATTACGGAAAGAACTCCGGTAAATCCCTAATCCGTCCGATACTTCCGAAAATCCCGGGAAATTCTATTCCGCAAAGTTCGGGAGGAGTTCTTGGTGCAGATCGTCCGATGACTTCCGAAGATAGTATTTCTTTATCTGCTACTGAGGGAAATCTTCCCTAAAAAAGAACGGAAACGTGCTTGGTGCGAATCGTGACGCGAACGGAAAGAATGCTCAAGGAAGATCAACTGTTTCTACGGGAGATGAAACGTTTTCTGGCCTATGGGCGTCTCTTTTTGGAATATCTCTCCTTTCTCTTGCAGGATATGCAATGTTAAGAAAAAAGGAGCTATAAAAAAAGTTACCAAAAAAAGTGCTTAAGACGTGGTCTTAAGCACTTTTTTCTCTTATTCATAATGCTTGCATAGTACGCGCCATCTCGTTAAGTAACAATATTTTATGCTTTTCTTCTCTTTTGGAAGAACGATATTTAAGAATACCGCAATGATGGTAGCCAGCACTACAGGAGACTTTCCGAAGATCATGGTGAAGGAAACCGGGAAGAGTCCTAAGGAAGCCGGAGCCTGTGCAATTCCTACGCCGATTGCAGCTGCAAGACCTACCACTGTGGTGGAGCGTGCTGTTAAAGGTTCCTGTGTGATTAATTTGATTCCTGTCATGGCAATGGTAGAGAATACGGTAATGGTTGCTCCTCCGAGTACGCATTGCGGAATCGTAGTAAGCAGTGCGGAGAATTTAGGACAAAGTCCGCAAGCTAAGATAAACAGTCCTGTTGTGGCAAATACTCTTCTTGCAACAACCTTGTTGGAGATAACGATACCCACGTTCTGAGAATAGGTTGCTGTGGGAAGTCCTCCGAAGAAAGAAGTCAGGAAGTTCGTTGCACCGTAGGCAATGATTCCGCCACGAAGCTCATCATCACTCGGCTCTCTGTTGAAACCGCCCATGGTAGTTGCTGTAAAGTCACCGATTGCCTGAATGGAGTTAATCGCAAAAAGCAAGCCGATGGAAATGCAAGCGGGGGTGCTGAACTTAACACCGAAGGGTAAGAAATGCGGTAAGGAGAACCAGGATGCAGTGCCGATTTCTTTGAAAGATACCATGCCGAAAGCGAGTGCAACAAGATATCCGACTACCATACCGAGTAAGATAGAAGCCAGTTTAAAAATACCTTTTCCGAAGGTGCTGAAGCACATTACGGCAATCAAGGTAATAAGAGCAACCAGCCAGTTCTGCCAGGAACCGTAAATCATGGATTCCGGAAGTCCCTTTTTAGCAATTAACTCAGCGTTATTTGCAACACCACCTGCCATATAGTTGATGGCAGTCGGGTAGAGAGATAGACCAATAGTGAACACAACGGTACCGGTAATGAGCGGCGGGAAAAACTTTCTAATCTTCTTTACGAAAAACACCTACTACTACGGCAACGATACCGCTGACCATCATAGCTCCTACGATAGTTTCTACACCGCCACCTTCTCCTGCAATGGCCTGCATGCTGGGGAGATAGGCAAAGCTGATTCCCAGAATCATCGGAAGTCCTGCCTGAAAAATCCTTTCTTAATAGGAAAGAGCTGAAAGAAAGTACAAACGGCAGACATGGTTAAAGATGCTTGAATCAAGATGATTCTTTGCCCTATTTCCAATCCTGCTACGTTGGAAATGATAATCGCCGGAGTTACACAGCCGATAATCATGGCGACAAGGTGCTGTAAAGCCAAGGATATGGTGGGAGCCACAGCCGGCTTTCCGTCCCACTTAAATAACTCATTCATTTTGTTTTGTTCTACATTCATATAGCCCCTCCTGACCAAAAATGATTTTATGGAAACAAAATTATTTTTGACCAAATAATACTAGCTAAAAACACTTCGAAATACAACTTGGCAATTCCTACAGATTTTGATTTATGATTTTGTATAATTTTTGAGTTTTAAAAATGTTTTTATGCAGTGCTGAGAATAGCTGAAAATTTTTGAATCGGATTAGGATTGTACAGTCGGTGAGCGAAAAAGTCTATACAAAGAGAGAAAAAGACATGTTCACTCATGCCTTTTCTCTCTTTTTCATCTTTTGGCTATTTTTGACTTTTCGTCTCGGGTTATGTATATAGTATCTAATAAATTGAAAAATGTAAAATTGTATTTAGCTATATTGCATAAGCCTGATAGATAAATTCTATAAGTGGAAATAAGAGACTTTTGTTTTTATTTTCATCCGTTAAGAAATATATAAGGGATAATATTTATAGATTTTTATACCGTATATCGGCTCTTGAATTAATTCTTTGACACTCCTTAGCCGATACTCATAGAAGAAGACTATAATTACCTCGTTTTTGGTTGATTTAACCAAGGATTCCGTTAAAATATAAACAAAGGCGAATTGTCCTGAATGTTGTTTTTATACTAAATAAAAACAAGATATATCCAGAGAGTGCAAAACCACCGAAGAGGCAAGTTGCTGCGCGCAATGAATCTTTCAGGTAAAAGGATGGATATATTGGGGACTCTGAATCAATGTGAAACAGGGTTGTGGGAATGACAGTTCTCCGACCCTGTTTTTTGTTTCTCTATGAAAGAAAGGAGAAAAGAGATGAAGAGCCTTGTGATTGTAACAAACAACCCGCTGGTGAAGGAGAATTTTTCCTAAAAAGTATCCGAATACGGATGTCGAAATTGATTTTCGTGAAATCTCATTCATGGATATTTTTAAAGGGAGTGAGGGATATGGTTCATATGGGAGGAAAGATTTTGACACATCCTCTTGACGGTTCCATCAAGCCGAATGAAACTCCGTATGAGTCAGTCCTTTTGGATAAGACCCCGGAAGAGGGCTTTGATATGAAATCTCTGGATTTGATTGAATATGCTTTTAAATACCTGTGAGAAATTCGAGGAAAAGGATCGTATTCATGCAGAAGAAGTGCAGAAGGATTTTTCAGACTTTGGATTGGACGCTTCTGGATAGCGGATTAGAGTCGCTTATGTTGCATTAATTAACATAAAGTTTTTTAAAGGAGGTAGCAAAAAGTGAAACTGGAATTAGGTAAGATTTTCATCAAGGGACATCCAGTTCGCAGACACAACCGAGATTAAGGATCATGTTCTCTATGTGTCGAAGAAGGAACTTACGGAGGTCTTCCTTACGGAAGAAAAGATCAAAGAAGTAGAATTCGATATCGCTAAACCGGGCGAGTCGGTTCGTATCACTCCGGTTAAGGATGTTATTGAGCCCAGAGTAAAGGTAGAAGGAAAGGGCGGCGTTTTTCCCGGGAGTGATTTCTTCCGTAGAGACAGTCGGCTCAGGAAAGACCTACTGCTTAAAGGGCATGGCGGTGGTTACTGCAGGACCGATTGTTGGTTTCCAAGAGGGAATCATCGATATGACAGGACTTGGCGCAGAGTACACTCCGTTCTCCAAGACTCTTAACTTAACCTGTGTATGTAAACCGGTAGAGGGAACAGAGTCTCACGCGTATGAGCAGGCTGTTCGTATGGCAGGTCTTAAGACTGCTACATTTATTGCCGAGAAGGCTAAGGAGTTAACTCCGGACGAGACTAAGGTTTACGAGACTTTGGATCTTATTGAAGGCGCAAATGCTTATCCGAATCTTCCAAGAGTTGGATATGTACAGATGTTACAGTCTCAGGGACTTCTGCATGACACTTATGTGTACGGTGTAGATGCGAAGAAGATTCTTCCGACCATTCTCTATCCGACAGAGGATATGGATGGAGCTATCATTTCCGGAAACTGCGTATCCGCTTGTGATAAGAACCCGACCTATGTTCACGAGAACAATCCGGTTATTGAGGATCTCTTCGAGGAGCACGGAAAGACCATCAATTTTGTGGCACATATCATTACCAACGAGAACGTTTATCTTGCTGATAAGGAGCGTTCCTCCAACCAGACTGCAAAGCTTTGCAAGATGCTTCACTTGGATGCGGTAATTGTTACTGAGGAAGGATTTCGGAAACCCGGATACTGACCTTATCATGAACTGCAAGAAGATTGAGGCTGAGGGAATCAAGACCGTTATCGTTACCGATGAGTATGCAGGAAGAGACGGAAAGTCTCAGTCTCTTGCCGATGCGGATGTAGCGGCTAACGCACTGGTAACTGCCGGAAATGCGAACCAGTTGATCACCCTTCCGAAGCTCGATAAGCTGATCGGTACACTGGACTATGTAACAAAGATTGCAGGAGCAAGTGATACAACACTGAAGCCTGACGGATCGTTGGAAGTGGAATTACAGGTTATTACTGGTGCTACTTCTGAGGTGGGATTCAATAAGCTTAGTGCAAGATAAGGAGAAAGAAATGGGAAAATTAAGAGTTGTACAATATATTAACCAGTTCTTCGCTCAGGTAGGTGGAGAGGATAAGGCTGATTATCCAATGGAGTACCATGAGGGCCCAATGGGACCGGGACTTGCATTCCAGCAGGCTTTCGGCGATGAGGCTGAAATTATCGGAACCATCGTTTGCGGAGACAGTTTTTTTGGTGAGAATACAGACAAGGTAAAGCCGGAAATCTTAAAGAAGGTTGCTGAGCTTAAGCCGGATTTATTCATCGCAGGACCTGCATTTAACGCCGGTCGTTACGGATTTGCTTGCGCAACCATCGCTGTTGCCGTTCAGGATGAGCTGCATATCCCTGTTATTACAGGTATGTATGTAGAGAACCCGGGTGCTGATGAAGCAAAGAGCAAGGTCTACATTGTTTCCACAAAGAACAGTGCCGCAGGTATGAGAGATGCCGTTAAAAAGATGGCTCCTTTAGGCTTAAAGATTGCTCGCGGAGAGAAGATCGGTTCTTCAAGGAAGAGGGATACATCCCACAGGGAATCCGTGTAAACTTCTTCGAAGAGGAGAGAGGTTCCAAGCGTGCGGTTAAGATGCTTCTTGCTAAGATTGCAGGCAAGGAATTTACTACAGAGTATCCGATGCCGTCCTTCGACCGTGTAGATCCGATGCCTGCTGTTAAGGATCTTTCCAAGGCTACTATCGCTTTAGTTACTTCCGGCGGTATTGTTCCGAAGGGAAATCCGGACCACATCGAGTCTTCCAACGCAACTCGTTACGGCGAGTACTCCATCAAGGGAGTAAATGATTTAACCGCCGAGACGTATGAGACTGCACACGGCGGATATGATCCGAGCTACGCAAATCAGGATGCGGATAGAGTTCTTCCGGTGGATGTTTTAAGAGACCTTGAGAAGGAAGGAAAGATCGGAAAAGCTTTTACGATTATTTCTTTACTACTGTAGGTAACGGAACAGCCGTTGCTTCCGCTAAGAAGTTCTCCGAGGAAATCGGTGCAAAACTGAAGAAAGACCATGTAGATGCGGTCATTCTGACCAGTACGTGAGGAACCTGTACACGTTGCGGTGCAACGATGGTTAAAGGTATCGAAGCTACAGGAATTCCTGTTGTACATGTATGTACTGTTACACCTATTTCCATGACAGTAGGTGCAAACCGTATCGTTCCGGCTATTGCTATTCCTCACCCGCTTGGTAATCCGTCCTTAAAAGCCTGAGGAAGAGAAGGCATTGAGAAGAAAGATCGTAGAGAAAGCTTTACATGCACTCACCGTGGATGTAGATAAGCAGACCATCTTTAAGTAAAGGATGATTTTCTTGTAAGATATCTGCGATTTATAAAGTTTAAATCAACTTTAAAAACGCAAGTTTAGTACAGGAGTTTAAGCTCTGTATTGAACTAAACAGAATTCGAGGGGCAGGAACCCTGCCCCTTACAATTCTTAACGAGTATCACTCGCAAAGCGTGCGACATCTCGTTCTGAATTAACAGAATGGGTGAGAACCCAAAAGATTTTGTAAAAGAGATTTGCAAAAAGGATTTTTTTCATATTTGGCTATTTTACGGATAGTACCTCTAGAGTGTAAATACACAAAGGAATAACTTGGAAATTTTCTTTCCTAGAACTTTGCTTAGTGTATAATAGAGATACTGATTTGAAACGGGTTTCTACTGCTTTTGCAGAAAAAATAAATAATAAAGCATTGGGAAGGAGATTCAGAAGACTATGTCAAAGCTGTATGATGTTTTGATCTTAGGTGCCGGTCCGGGGGGACTTGCAGCAGGCCTTTATGCAGGTAGAGCAAGGCTCTCCACTTGTATTATCGAAAAGGGGCAGGATGGAGGACAGATTGCAATCACGGATTCTATTGAGAACTATCCGGGACAGATTGTAGAAGGAGAGTCCGGACCTTCTCTGATTAAGAGAATGACAGAGCAGGCTGAGCATTTTGGTTGTGATCGTGTACACGATACAATCAAGTCTGTAGAGCTGGAGGGGGATGTAAAGAGACTTGTGGGTGTTAACGGAACGTATGAGGGAAAAACCTTGATTATTGCTACAGGAGCGAATCCCCGTCCTATCGGATGTAAGGGAGAGCAGGAGTTCCTCGGCAAGGGTGTTTCCTACTGCGCAACCTGCGATGCCAACTTCTTTGAGGACCTTCCCGTATTTGTAGTCGGTGGAGGAGACTCCGCTGTAGAAGAGGCTATGTACCTGACTAAGTTTGCAAGCTCCGTAACACTCATTCACAGAAGACATGAGTTAAGAGCAGCAAAATCCATTCAGGAGAAGGCTTTCAAGAACGAGAAGCTTCATATTATGTGGGATACCGTGGTTGAGGAGCTTTCCGGAGATGATATCTTACAGAAAATCAAGGTTAAGAATGTGGTTACCGGTGAGGAACAGGTTCTTGAGGCCAGTGAAGAAGACGGCATGTTCGGTATCTTCGGTTTCATCGGAAGAATTCCGACTACGGAGCTTTTCCAGGAACCAATCTTAAGATGGATGAAAGAGGATATATTCCTACCGATGAAGATATGCATACCAATATCCCCGGTGTATTTACCGTAGGAGACGTTCGTGTGAAGAGTTTAAGACAGGTTGTAACGGCTGCTGCTGACGGTGCGATTGCCGCAACGCAGGCAGAGAAATATCTGAACGAGATGGAGTAATCATTCCTCGAAGATACGTTTTCTTGAGTGCATTATCATTTTAAAACAGATTATTTTATATAAAAGGAGGAATTATGTTAGAAGTTAATAAGGACAATTTTGAAGAGGAAGTATTAAAGGCTGAAGGCTATGTATTCGTAGACTTTTTCGGAGACGGATGTGTACCTTGTGCTGCACTGATGCCTTTCGTTCATTCTTTAGCTGATCAGTATGAAGGAAAGCTGAAGTTCACTTCCTAAATACAACCAAAGCAAGAAGACTGGCAATCGGTCAGAAGATTCTCGGACTCCCGGTTATGGCGATTTATAAGGATGGCCAGAAGGTCGAAGAATTAGTTAAGGATGCTGCAACAGAAGAGTCTATCAAAGCAATGGTAGAGAAGTACGTTGCATTAAATGCCTAAATTTACACTGCGTATTTGGCGCTTTGCCATTACGATATAAACTTTTCAAGAAAGGAGAGAAGAGATGGCTATTTTAAAGGGTAAAAAAGTAATCATCATCGGAGACCGTGACGGTGTTCCAGGACCGGCTATTCAGGCTTGTGTTGAGACTGCCGGCGGAGAAGTAGTTTTCGCTTCCACTGAATGCTTCGTTTGAACGAGCGCAGGCGCAATGGATTTGGAAAAATCAGAAGAGAGTAAAGGATTTTTGCTGAGAAGTTCGGACCGGAGAATCTGGTTGTAGTTCTTGGCGCTGCTGAGGGAGAGGCTGCAGGACTTGCAGCAGAGACCGTTACAGCAGGTGATCCTACCTTCGCAGGTCCATTGACAGGGGTCCAGCTTGGACTCACAGTATATCACGTTTGCGAACCGGATCTTAAAGCAGAGTTTGACGAGGCCGTTTATGACGACCAGGTCAGCATGATGGAAATGGTTTTTAGATGTTGATGACATCGTAATGAAATGAACAATATTCGTTCCGAGTATTGTAAGTACCTTTTAAGAAAAATAGGGGAGTTTTTCGGGCCCCCTTTTTTCTAAAAATTACGAAAAATTGAGAAAAAAATAGCAAAAAATCTCTTAGTTTCTTTCATCTTAGTCACGATATGACAAGTTTAATTCTTTAAAAGAGGGAATCAATATGAATAGTATTATTAAAGGCGTAGGTTATTGCTTAAATTACACACCGGGATTGATGTTACAGCATGGTTCCACCATTGCTACGGAAAGAGTAGTCAATCCGGACGGAGATTTCTTAAAGGAGATGGGAAAGCATGTTCGTTCCTTTGAGGATTGTGTAGCATATTGGCCAAATCAGGTTTATATCGGAAACAAGACTCCGGAAGAGTTAAAAGGAGTAGAGTTCCCTTATTATGATAAAAAGGTAGAAGGTGCAAGCCGTTATGGAAAGTTTGGTGAGATTATGCCGGAGGCGGAGTTCCTGCTTCTTGCACAGGCTTGCGACTGTTTCGAAGTTGTATATCTTGAGAAAGGCTTTGTGGCAAAGCATAAGACGGAGCTTGCAAAGGATCCTGTTATTACCGAAGAAATCTTAAATCGTGTAACAGAGGGTGCTGAGCTTTCCGAAATTCAGGGCTTTGTAGACAGACATGAGGCTGAGCCTTTGTTCTATGAAGGCAAGCTTATCGGTTGTGTAAAGAGAGCACACGATATCGATGTCAACTTATCTGCGGAAGTAATGCTTGAGAACATCATGAATAAGGCAAGCTCCGTACTTGCTATTTTACACTCCTTAAAGCACTCCGGCGTAAATGCCAATGAAATCGAGTATGTTATCGACTGTTCCGAGGAAGCCTGCGGTGATGTAAACCAGCGTGGCGGCGGAAACTTTGCGAAGGCAGCTGCTGAAATTGCGGGACTTATGAATGCAACCGGTTCCGATGCCAGAGGCTTCTGTGCAGGTCCGTCTCATGCCATGATTGAGGCCGCCGCTTTGGTTAAAGCCGGGGCATACCATACCGTTGCCGTAATCGGTGGAGGTTGTGTACCGAAACTTGCCATGAACAGGGAAAGACCATGTAAAGAAAGAGCTTCCGATGCTTGAGGATTGCCTTGCTTCCTTCTGTATTATCGTTTCCGAGAATGACGGAAAGTCCGCTGAAATCAATCTGGATATCATCGGTCGTCATACTGTAGGTACAGGAGCTGCTCCGCAGAACGTTATCGGTTCTCTTGTAGCCGATCCGCTTGAGCGCGCAGGACTTACCGTAAAGGATATCGATAAATTCTCTCCGGAGATGCAGAATGCCGACATTACCAAGCCCGCAGGTGCAGGAGATGTGCCGATGGCGAACTATAAGATGATTGCCGCTCTTGCCGTAAAGAAGGGCTGGCTTGAGAAAGCTGACCTTGCTAATTTTACCGAGGAGAAGGGCTTAGTGGGTTATGCTCCGACACAGGGACATATTCCTTCCGGTGTGCCTTTTGTTGGATTTGCCAAGGAAGACATTGAAGCCGGAAAGATGAACAAGGCTATGATTATCGGTAAGGGATCACTCTTCCTTGGAAGAATGACCAACCTCTTTGACGGTGTTTCCTTTATTATTCAGAAGAATACCGGAAAAGGAACGGGCGCTGTTTCGGAGGAGGAAGTTCAGGGCTATGATTGCCAAGTCAATGAAGGACTTTGCTGCTTCTATTTTGGGAAATCAGGAATAAGAAAGGGAGGCTGAAATGGCTAAAGAAATTAAAGAGCTGATTGCCGATACCTTTTTGGCTATGGCGGAAGGTCTCGAGACCGGGTCTTTCGGCAAGAAACCGCGAATTGCCCTTACCGGTATGGGTTCCGAACATGGCGAGGAAAATGCCATGCAGGCAGCTGTTTCTGCAGCAAAGGATGGAGTGGATGTGGTCTACATCGGTTCCTTAAAAGCATGATTTAGTTGAAACTGTAGAAGTAGCGGATGATGAAGCCGGACACGATAAGATGGACGAACTTCTGAACGAGAAGAAAATTGATGGTGCGGTGACCATGCACTATCCGTTTCCGATTGGTGTTTCCACTGTCGGCCGTGCAGTTACACCGGGGCTTGGAAAGGAAATGTTCATTGCGAACACCACCGGAACTTCCAGCACTGACCGTATTGAGGGGATGGTAAAGAATGCCATCTACGGTATTATTACAGCGAAGGCTTGCGGATATGCTGCACCGACCGTTGGAATTTTGAACGTGGACGGGGCGAGACAGACGGAAAAAGCTTTAAAGAAGCTTCAGGCGAACGGTTACCCGATTCACTTTGCAGAGTCTTCCCGCTCCGACGGCGGATCTGTTATGAGAGGAAATGATGTACTTCGCGGTACGGCGGATATCCTGGTTACGGATTCTTTAACCGGAAATGTGCTTTCCAAGATGCTTTCCTCCTTTACAACAGGCGGATCATTTGAGGCGCAGGGCTTCGGCTATGGACCGGGAATCGGAGAAAACTATGAGAAGCTTGTGATGATTGTTTCTCGAGCATCCGGTGCACCGGTTGTGGCAAATGCACTTCGCTTTGCGGGAGAACTCGTCAAAGGGAAAGTTTTCGAAGTGGCAAAAGAAGAGTTTAAGTTGGCAAAGCGTGCCGGACTTGAAGAGATTCTTTCCGAGATTCGTGAGGCAAACAAGCCGAAGGAGAGCGGAGAAGAAGTTAAGGAGCCGCCTAAAGAGGTGGTTACGGCTGCACTTTTCGGTATCGAAGTAACGGACTTGGATGATGCGGTTCGTTGTCTTTGGAAGCTCGGAATCTATGCAGAATCCGGTATGGGTTGTACCGGACCGATTATCCGCGTGTCCGAAGCCAATCTCGAGAAGTCAGAGGCCGAGTTAAAGGCAAAGGGATATATCTCTTAACCATATGGCCTTGCTGCACTTTGTCTGACAAGGATTCAGTCTTATAACAGAGTAGCTGTGCTGCGTTTTTTGCGGTATACCCAAGATGAAAAGCTAAGTTGTGTTGCTTTACACAGCTTAGCTTTTTTGTTCAAACTGAGCGTGAACTACCGAATAGGTAGTCGTGCGTACCGAATAGCGGATTTCTGTAGAAAAAGACCCGTATGATACGTATACTCATAAAAAAGCCGGTTTTATTCTTTTACCATGGCTGTTTCCCGTTTTTTTATCGTTTAAAGAATTGGAGGGGAAATTGAAAAATAGAAGTGCAGCTGGATGAGCATTGTTCGGAAGTGAAAGTACTCATCATGACAGACAGGATTTCCCGGGAAGTACAGGAATTGATGGATCGTATCGCTCTTTCCACGACGGATATACTGCTCGGTTTTCAAAAAGATGAAGCGGTTCCCTTATCTTTGGAGGAAATCATTCGTGTGTATACTTCCGCCGGAAAGGTATATGCCGTTATGGAAGAAGGGGAATATCAGCTTCATTACCGGCTGTACGAGGTGGAGGATAGGGTCAATCCGAAGTATTTTGTACGGATTTCGCAGTCGGAAATTGTGAATTTACGAAAAGTGAAGCGCTTTGACTTATCCCTTACAGGAACGATTGGGGTTTTGTTTTCTGATGGCAGCTTCAGTTATGTGTCCAGAAGATACGTATCAAAGATTAAGCAGTGTCTGGAGATAGGAGGTAGAAAATGAAGAAAATAGTATCACGTGTGTTGTATTCTTTTCCAATAGGGATTTCCTGTAGCGTTGGGATTTCTCTTTTCCTGTCTCTTCTTTTTGGAGAGGAAAGTACTATCCCTTTGCTGCTTCTCTGGTTTTTTTTACGGGAAGTGAAGTAAAGGCGATGCTTCTGCAAACGATGCTCTCAGGGATACTGGGCAGTGTCTTTGTCGGAATGAGTTTTATATGGGAAATAGAGAGATGGAGTATTTTAAAACAAACCGCGGTATACTTTCTCTCGGTATCTATTCCGATGATGGGAATCAGTTATCTTCTTTATTGGATGGAACACAGTCTTAACGGTTTTTTACTCTACTTTTTGATTTTTGTAATGGTGTTCTTTGTTGTTTGGCTTTTCAATTTCGCGATTTATTGGTTTAAGGTGAGAAGAATCAATCAGGAATTAGATTTAGAAAAGAAATAGAAAACGAAAAAAATTCCCTTTAAAAAATCAATTCACGGAAGCGGGGCGGAAATGCTATAATGAAAAAAATACTCAAAGTAGCTGTTCGGATAGCAATGGATAAGGGGAGAGCGACATGAAAGCAAAATCCGTAGTAAACAACTATCGTTTCTTAATCATTTTACTTCTGGCCATGATACTCGGTGCAGTGACGGGAGCTGTTCTTCCGCATTTCGCCCATTCTATCAGCTTCCTCGGAACCATCTTTATTCGGATGATGTTCTGTATTGTAGTACCGATGGTTTTTGCCTCGATTTCCTCTGCCATGGCGAATATCAAGAGTAGAAAAAGAGCGGGAAAGATTATGGGGGTTACGGTTTTAACCTTTGTGCTGACGGGGGCGGCAGCGGCGATTGTTTATTTTCTGCTCTGTCAGATTTTTCCGCCGGTGACTTCGCCATGGGCAAGTATGGCGAAAGAGAAAGTGGAGAGCACGCTACGATGACGGAGATGATTATGAATTTCTTTACCGTAGAAGATTTTTCCATGCTTCTTTCCCGTAAAGCCATGCTCCCCCTCATTATTTTTTCCCTTCTTTTCGGTTTTTCCGTTAATCTGGCAGGAGAGGAAGGAAAGAAAGTAGCGGCTTTTCTGGACAGTTTGACCACGGTCATGATGAAGTTCGTACAAGTGGTGACGTATTATGCGCCGATAGCCTTTTTTGCCATTTTTGCAGACCTGGTTTCCACCTATGGTTCTCAAATTACGGAGAGCTATGCAAGGGCCTTGCTTTTATATTATCCCGTTTGCTTTATTTATATCTTTACCGCTTTTCCGCTGATGGCCTTCATCGGAGCCGGAAGAGAAGGCATAAAGGTCATGTTTTCACACATCGTAAAGCCTGCGATTGTGTCTCTTGGAACCTGTTCTTCCGTAGCAACGATTCCCAGCAATATGGAAGCTGCTGCCGAAAGCGGGATATCGAAGGATGTTTCAGATATTGTGATTCCCTTTGGGCGCGACCATGCACATGGATGGCTCCTGTTTCTCCTGCGTGCTGAAGATTGTCTTTGTTATGGGGGCATTAGGGACACCGGTGAAGTTTTCGGATCTTCCTGCCATCGTTCTCGTTGCCGTGCTTTCCGCTGTAGGAATGAGCGGTGTACCGGGAGGAGGATATATCGGGGAGTATATCATTGCGTCTATTTTCTTTCCGAATAATATGGAACTTGCCTTTCCGATTCTGGTTGCCATCGGAAACCTGATTGATCCTCCGGCGACGATGATTAATGCTGCCGGCGACTATGTTGTGTCCTTTATCGTGTCCCGCTTTGTTGATGGGAAGGATTGGTTGAAAAACGGAATGGAGAGGAAAAAAGGACATAGATGGTAGATAGATTTGGAGAATACGGGGAAGAGTGGCAGTTAAAAAGAGGCGATTTAGCGGATCTTTCCGCAGTGACAAAGGTAGAGAGGGCTTGTTTCCCCGCCCTTGGAGGCGGCGACGGAAGAAAGCTTTCGGGAAAGGCTTACTCTCTATGGAAGGCATTTTCTTCTCTTGTATCATGAGAGCAGCTTAGTTTCTTTTATAGACGGTTTTTGCACGAATGAAGAGAATTTAACTGACTTAATGTATGAAGACGCATCTCTGCATGATGAAAAGGGAAGATGGCAGATGATTTTTGGGGGTGAATACCATGCCATCCTACCGCAGAAAAAGGAATTGCTTCCAGAATGTTGGAAGAGTTCATTCGAATGGCGAAAGAAGAAGGAAGAGAGGGACTGGTTCTTACCTGTAAGAAAGAAAAATCCCTTTTTTATTCACGACTCGGTTTTTGCTTTGGAAGGTCTTTCTGAATCGGTACACGGGAATGTTGAGTGGTATCAGATGCGCCTGCGGTTTTTCATAATTCCTATTCTTTTTATATTCTACTATTTTAATTCTATAAAATATTTCTTGTATTTACCGAATGTATATTGTATTTAATTTTGTACAAATGGAGATACAAACACTTCTTAAGAATGCATTGAGAAGACAGAAGAGTAGAGCGCATATAGCAAAAGTAGTAGCTTATAGAAAATGCTGATTCTTCATTAGAAAAAAGATAGTAGTAAAGGAAAGAATAGGTATGGATAGTCAATATATTGCTTTGGGGATTTTGATTCCATTCGTGGGCACGAGTCTTGGTTCCGCCTGCGTGTATTTTTTGAAGGGAAATAAGACTACAGGGGGAAATGCACCCGTGATTCCTCCGGATGTAGAGAAGGGCTTAACGGGATTTGCGGCCGGGGTAATGGTAGCGGCATCCATCTGGAGTTTACTCATACCGGCGATGGAAGAAAGCGGTAGCCTCGGAAAATTTGCTTTTCTTCCTGCTGTTATCGGCTTTTTGGATTGGGACGCTCTTTCTCTTTGCCTTAGATAAGCTGATTCCACACCTGCATCTGAATGCAGAGAAAGCGGAGGGTCCGAGGAGCTCTTTTCAGCGTACAACCATGATGCTCCTTGCAGTGACCATTCATAATATTCCCGAAGGAATGGCGGTAGGTGTGGTCTATGCCGGAATGCTTACCGGAGATGTCGGCCTGTCCCTTGGTGCGGCGCTTGCACTTTCCATCGGGATTGCCATTCAAAAACTTCCCGGAAGGGGCGATTATTTCTATGCCCCTGCACGCAAATGGACAGAATAAACATAAAGCTTTCGTGAATGGTGTTCTTTCCGGGGCGGTAGAGCCGGTTGCAGCGGTTCTTATGCTTCTTTTTGCTCCGGTATTTTCGCCTCTTATGCCCTATTTTCTCTCCTTGCGGCAGGAGCGATGATTTATGTGGTTGTCGAAGAGCTGATTCCGGAAACAGCGGAAGGGGAGCACTCAAACTGGGGAGTGCTGCTCTTCGCTGTTGGATTTACTGTCATGATGGCACTGGATGTAGCTCTCGGGTTAGTTATATCCTTTAGCTGCTATATTCTTTAGTTTTGGGAAAGCAGAACCAGAGAGTAAAGCAAGCCTTTATTTTTTTCATGAGTTCATCAAAAGGGCCAAACTCGATTATTTTCCCGTGATGCAGAACACAAATCCCATCATATTTTTTAAGCAGCGTACTATTTAAACGATGTGTAATAACAAGGCTTGTGGTATCGGGCATATCTAAAATAGAATGCATGATTTCATCTACCGTTTTTTCATCTAATGCCGAGCTTGCCTCATCCATGAGTAAAATGGATGTATTTCTAAGCAGGGCTCGTGCAATGGAAATCCGTTGCTTTTTCTCCACCGGAGAGTTTGTTTCCATTTGCGCCACAAGAGAAGTTTTTCCTTTTTGCTGAATAAGGGAGGAAAGGCCGGATTTTTGAATCACGTAGTCAATTTTTCTTCCGGTATGCTTTTATACAAGCAAAATGTTGTTATAAATGCTGTCATGAAACACAAACACATTTTGCTGTACTACAGAGATAATCTGTGAAAGGGAGGAATAAGTAATATTTCTCAAGTCTATTCCATCAAATAAAATATTGCCATCGTAGTCACTGCTATACTTGGTCAATAGTTTAAACAGCGTGGATTTCCCGGAACCGGAAGCACCGACAATAGCGTATTTTTTTCCGGCATGAAAAGGTTAAGGAGACAGCCTGAAGCGCTTTTTCGGTATTCTCATAAGAAAAGGAGAGATTCTGCACTTCAATTGCAGATTTTAGAGTATTGATTTCTAGTTTTTCTTGTTCATCGGGTTTTTCATAAAAAGTTCTTCAGTTTGTGCAATAGAGAGCGTGCCGCTTTACGATTTGCAAAGAGAGAAGGTATTTTCTATCGGAGTAATAATAAAGTAAGCAGTTGAAGGAAGACGAGCACAATCCCCGGGGTAACATGCGAATTCGATAAGGAAAGCCAGGCACCGAAAAGAAATACCCCTAGTCTCATCACTACGCTTGCCGCAGTGGAAAGAAGATTGATGTTTTCTTCAGCAAATCTGCGAAGAAACTTTGCTTTTTCAATTTTTACATTTTCCTCATGAAAAACGGTTTTCCAGTTCGGATTCCGCTTGAAAGCTTTTGATTACGGAAAAGCCGGACAGAGTATCTCTCATAAATTCCATAAATTCGGCATTTTTCTTGGAAAGATTTTTTTCTGTTTTCGTAATTTCCTTTGATGCCGGAATGGATGCGAGCAGTGGCAATATGGATAAAGCAATAGCTACCATAGTAAGTAAAGGGCTGTACCACAGCATTAAAAACGATGGCTCCGACGAAACTGATTCCGATATCGATCAGAGTAATATAAAAAAATCAAAAATAATTCTTCTTCAATGGATTTCAAATCATTGCTGAGCTTTGAAAGAAATTGTCCGCTTCCGATTTCTGAAAACCATTCTACTATTATTCCGGAGAATTTTTTTGCAAACAGCAAGTCCTTGTAAGAAGTAGACAATGTCTGTAAAAAAATTTAGGGTGAGCATATCGAAATATAAAGTAGAAGACAATAAATACAAGAAAAAGAAAGAAGAGAAACGAGTGCCAGCTGATAAAAGGGAGTTTTATCTATTCCGGCTGCAAGATCGATGATTTTTTTGGAGTAGCCATGAAATAATAAGATTATAGGCACTTAAAAATCACCATAGAAATCATAGAAATAAGAAACCATTTTTTTCCAACAGAAAAAGGGGTTCTATAAAGCTCTTTATTCAATTTTTTCATCACTATCAACTGTCCTTTCGCATAAGAAAAGAACGATACCCACTTACTATGTGGCCAAGATAAGGTAAAAACACTATGTCGGCTTAGAAAAATATCGTCCTATGTTTACATCTGACAAAATTGATAATGAATCATGATGGCGTCACCTTTTACGTAAATTTACGTCCTGATGAAAATTCTGTTTTAAAAATTATAAACTTCAGTTTTATTCAGCTGAAGTTTAGCATCTACTCTTGATTATATAGAAAAATGCGGAATATACACAAGAGTTTGTATTGCTACAGGAATGAACCTGTGAGGGTGTGGAGCTTTGTACTTAAGTGTTTATATCCATCCTCCGTCAAAGGGAATGACCTGTGCGGTGAGATAGAGCGGTGCTTTGGAAAGAAGAAGCAGGAAATCAGCGGCTTCCTCTACTGTTGCCATTCTGCCGTAGGGAATGGATTCTTCGAGCTCGGATTTTTCTTCTTCGGAAAGCCAAGCATTCATATCGGTATCAATCGCACCGAAGGCAATGGCGTTTACGGCAATATGAGTGGGAGCAAGCTCCTTTCCAAGTGCCTTTACAAAGCTGTTGATACCCCCCTTTGTGAGAGAATATAAGCTTTCCATGGAGGCGCCAACATTTCCCCAAACAGAAGAGCTGAAGAAAACTCTTCCTGTTTTTGCGCGGAGCAGATAAGGAATCATGCGCTGTGCAAGATGAAAAGGCTCGAGAAGGTTTGCCTGAATGAGACTGTCAGTTTCTTCAGAGCTATAGTCTTGTGTAAGATTCAAGGTAGACTTTCCTTGATTAATGACTAAGACCAGTTCTTCTATTTCTGCTTGCTCTGCTTCTTTAGCGCGAAAATAGCTTTCCAAGAAAGGGGAAGCGAAATCCCCTTTTTTTAGAGTAATATCCAAGGATTGTGCAAAGTTGTTCTCAGAGCCATCCTTTTTCTTTGCTTATCTCCAATCTTTGTAACTCTTCTTCGATTTCCCCTTTAATTCTTCCAGTAAGTCTATATCGCAGTTTAGAGTAAAGAATATCCCTCCTTGGCAAAGGCCTTTGCTGCAGCTCTTCCGATGCCTCTTGATGCACCGCTTATCATGGCAATCTTCATTTCTTCTCCTGTTGATAGTGAATGATTCTTATTTGCGATTTCGATTTAAGTATAATTACGATTTAAGTATTTTTAGCTAAAAAATATGCCGGCTGTGCAAGGAAGATTTGCCATGCAAAGCCGGTTTTTCTTTTTTTAAAATTTTTTTATTCACAAGTTTATTTATTTATTCAAAAAGTTAAATTCTTCTTGACCTTGTTGCTTGAAATTGGAACTGAAGAAGATAGGACTCATCATGAAGGAAAAACTTGCAATCGAATAACAATTAGTTAAAGCCATAGAACTTTCTGCTTAAGCGGTAAGCTAAAAATAGTCAGCTTATTTCCGATTTTCCCGGGAAGATTTACTCCTTGACCAAGGAAACTTGAGCGCATACGGATCCATAGCGGGAAATGCTCTTTCTTCAGATAGTTCCAAAGCTCTTCTTTCGCTCCATATTTTTCTTCGTTTTCCGACTTGATGGAAAGAACGGAGGAGACGGTAGTGATGATTTCCAGGTAAAGAATCATATAGTTCCGGAGCTTCTTCGGCTGTACCTTCATGACATCACAGGAATCAATCATGAGGCGATTTACACGGAACTGCTGGTCCAGTCTTCCGATCATTACGGTTTCGTTCACGGACTGGTCTTCTCTACCTATGTAGTAGTGGTAGAGGTTTTTATTGCAGTAATACAGCTTCTTTACATGGGGAAGCGGCAGATAAACAAAAAGATTATCCACATAGAAGGTGTGCTTCGGAAGGACAAGATTGGCATCGCGAAGAAGCTTTGTGCGGTAAATCACGGAGTGCATGAGGATATACTGCCCCAGATTAAAACGCTTCATGTCGTTCCAGCCGAAGATTTTTTCTTCCGGGAAGGCATTGCCATAGGACATTACTTTTTTGTTCTCCTGCCCGACCTTGTCGTAGACGAAATTCGCAACGAACAGGTCAATGCTGTCTCCGGAAAGGGTAATATTTCTGATTTTTCCAGAATCTCTAAAAGAACCTCGGAATCCAACCAGTCATCGGAATCCACGACCTTAAAATAAAGCCCGCTTGCATTTCTTAAGCCGGTGTTTACGGCTTCCCCGTGACCGCCATTTTCCTGATGAATTGCCTTACAGATAGTAGGATATTTCTGCTCGTATTCCTTTGCAATTTCTAAAGTATTGTCTTTCTGGGAACCGTCATCCACAATAAGAATTTCCACTTCGTCCCCGGCGGGGAGGATACTTTCGATACATTTTCCCATATAGGCAGCAGAGTTGTAGCAAGGAATAGCAAAACTGATTAACTTCATAGACTCTCCATTTTTGAATAGTTAAATAACTGTTTCTTGTATAAATTTCTCTTGCCTTCTTCAGAAAAAGAAAAATTCTTTATGACAAGAATGACACAATGTTCAATATAACATAAAAGCTAAGGAAAGCACAGGGATTTTAAGCCTTATCCCCTTTCACAAGATCCCGAGTGTATAGCGATTTACCACGGAATAAATCGCATCTTCTATTTCTTTATAGAGAGGAAAGGTAGGGCAGGATGCGGATTTTTCACAGCTTACACCATCTCTGACACAATCTACCGGTGCAAGAGTCCCTTCCGCAGCATTCAAAAATTTCACCAACCAGAATATCCTTGGCGTCTCGAGAGAAGATAGCCTCCCTTTGCTCCACGCACACTTTTTAAGAGCTTTCCTTTTACCATTAGGGAAATAATTTGTTCGAGATATTTTCAGGAAATGCCTTGCCGCTCTGCCATTTCCTTTATGGAAACAGGAGCATTTTCGTCCTGATTTTTCGCGATATCGATTAAAGTGCTTAGGGCATAGCGCCCCTTGGTTGAAATCATCATAGTCTTCATCTCCTCTTATAACTGAATATCCTAGCATAGCACTGGGGAATACGCAAGGAGCGGGGGAGATAAGAAGTATTCAGGCAAAAAATAAGCATAATAGGTAAGAAAAATAAGCATAATAGGTAAGAAATCAAGCATATTTGGCAAGAAATTATCTTGAAAAATAGAAAAAAATTGAGTTTAAAAATAAAAATGTAGTTTCGTTATAAAACTTAATTTGAGGTGATATATGGAGTACATTCATCGTTCGTTGGAAAGAAAGTTTCTTAAAATGAGCAGTTCCTTCCAAGGTTGTGATGTTGACCGGAGCCAGACAGGTGGGTAAGTCTACCATGCTGAAACACTTGGCAAAGGACAGCGGAAGAGTCTATATCTCTATGGATGATTTGAATCTCCGGGAATTGGCGCAAAGAGACCCTAAACTGTTCTTTCAGATCTATCAGCCCCCTATCCTTATTGATGAGGTCCAGAAAGCTCCTGCACTCTTTGAAGAAATCAAGTTACTCTGCGATGAGAGTGACGAAAGAGGACGTTTTTGGTTGACAGGATCTCAGAGTAAAAAGACTAATGAGGCAAGCAGGAGACTCTCTGGCAGGGAGGATATGTATTCTGAAGATGTTCAGTCTATCGGCAAAGGAGCTTGCAGGAAAAGCGGATGATATTCCGGACAACTACACTTTTTCCTCTTTTTTACAAAGAAGTAAAAAAACTATCCCGAAAAACAATATTTTTGCAAGTATATGACCGAATTTGGAAAGGCGGTATGCCGGATATGCTGTCTATGGATACAGAGCTTCGGCTTGCATACTGGAATTCCTATATTGATACGTATTTGATTCGGGACGCGGTAGATGATAATGGAATACAGGACACAGAGGGCTTTCGTAAGTTTTTAAGAGCCTGTGCGGCTTTTTCGGCAGAACTGCTAAACTATAATGATTTGGGAAATGCAGCGGGGATATCTGCTGTTACGGCAAAGGAATGGATTAAGGTACTACAATCTATGGGGATTATTTTCCTACTCGAACCATTCTATAACAATGAGCTTAAGAGAATGATTAAGACACCGAAGTTGTATTTTTGCGATACAGGTCTGTGCTCCTTTCTTTCGTCTTGGACAAGTCGTGATACGCTCATGAATGGTGCGGCATCCGGTCATTATCTTGAAAACTATGTTGTTTCGGAAATCCTGAAGAATACTTCTTATGGAGAGAAAACTGTCAGTCTGAACTTTTATCGGGATACAAATCAAAAAGAGATTGATCTTGTTCTGGAGATAGAAGGGGGATTGTACGCATTTGAGATAAAACGTACTGCTTCTCCCGAGAGGAAGCTTATCAGGACCTTTTCGCTCCTTGAAAAAAGTGGGAAAGAGCTCAAGGCAGGGGGCATTATCTGTATGGCGGAGAAGCCATTCCCTATGGATAGCTCCAACTTCCTACTTCCGGTAAATCTTCTGTAGAGGAAGTGTAGTTACAAAGCGAAGCGGAACTGAAAGCAGATCTCCGTATACCTGTAATGGATCGGTAAAAGTATACGCATATAGAAAAAAATATCAAAAAAATGATAAAAAAACATAAAAAAATATAAAAAAATATAGAATTAACAGTGGAATTTCATGAAGCTTCGTCAAAATGGCTTACAATCCGTTATAGATGGATCCGACAAGCAATTATTGGTATTACTTAAATCCGACAGACGGTGCAATGCTTAGCGGTTGGCAGGAGATTAACGGCAAGTGGTACTATTTAAATGAAGGCGCGTCTCGTCCCTTCGGTGCCATGTTCCGAAATGAAATGACTGCGGACGGATATAAGGTGGATGATAGCGGTGCGTGGGTAGGATAAGAATTAAGAACGAGATGCCGAATACTTTGCAAGCGATATTATTATGAATGAAAAAGCGTGCAGACTTTGCTGATTAACGAGGTTCTGTACGTTTTTCTTGTGCCGGAAAAAATCTATTTTGCATTTTTCAAAGGGGGGATGAGCTTTGCATAAAGGACATAATTATGGCATAATTAGAACTTAGAAAAGGAGGTGAGTGAATGCCTAAAATTATTCCGATAAAAAGAATTGAAAGATACCGCTAAGATTTCAGAAATGTGTCATGAAAATGACGGACCGATTTATGTTACAAAAAATGGCTACGGGGATATGGTACTAATGAGTATTGAAAGCTACGAGGAAATCTATCGCAAAGAGCAGATTTATAAAGACTTAGAGATAGCCGAATCAGATATTCTTGCAGGTAGAACGAAACCGGCAGGCACTATGCTAAGGGAAATAAAGGCAAAGTATGGTTTATAATATTGAAATTACTGATAGAGCGGAAAAAAACAAATTGAAAAAAAGCAATACAGTATTTAGCAGTTAATTTTAAAAAGTATACAAGCTGCAAAAATCTGATGGAAGATATCAATCAAGCTTTTTGCACTTTTTGGAAGCTTTTTGAAGCTTCTTTTTCATTTTGTGAAGATTCCTACTTAGCTTCAAAGGGGTATAGGAAGTATGCACTTAAGAAGCATGATTATCTTATAATATATCGTGTAGAGGAAAAATACCGTATATTTAGTCGGTTTTTCCTGTGTTAGAAAAATTACAGAGAAAAAAATATAGAATATTTTTAGATATAGGAGGCACTATGGCTAAGATTGATTTTGC
>BNJV01000318.1_pt1 | contig 94163 bp, 70 predicted proteins | sample 8540591 | NCBI WGS metagenome assembly BNJV01 (sample SAMD00202457, study PRJDB9452) | human saliva metagenome | host: Homo sapiens | reverse complement strand
CGCATCTCAGAAGAGGATGTCAAAGCGCGAGCGAGCGGGGGCTTATCTGGTATGTCGAGACAAAAAAATACACAAAACTTCAAGCGTACCTTGTATGCAAAATCACAAAATTTAAATGACTCAACTTTTAAATTTATGCGTGCCAGTTGAAAAAGACGCGAAATTTGAGGCGCACTTTTAGTGGTGTCAAAAGTGCATAGGCACCATCTTTGATAGCATCAAAACTTAGCCTTTGCGCCACCTTACTCATTTTAGTAACTCATAGCGGCGAGATCCCCATCGATGGCTGATGACGCTTAAAAGAGAGACTGAGGAGAATATGAGCTATTTTTAAAAAGATGAGGACATCAATAGCCTAAAGATAGGGGCGTAATTTTGATCCAAGTAGCCGAGATACCGACGATGAACTGGTTTATCGGAGCTGGCACAAACAACGAAGAAGAATACCTGACATGACAAGAGAGGCTAAAAACGCCCTACCGACTTTGCTCGTCGCACCCATTTTTAGCAAACAGCCTGCACAACTCATGTATACAACAAGATAAAAGGTGCAAGACGAGCATGAGACCTTTGCTGGCGCACAGAGCCAGCAGGATGAGCGAGGCTGAGAGAGCTCATAGCGCAAGTCATCAGTTCCATCCAGCCAGCAATCTGCTAAAACCGATGCTAAGCTCGGCAATACGTTAAAAAGAGGCAAGCCAAGTTGATGAGTGGTTTCTTTTAACTTATTTTAGGAAAAGGGCAAAGCCTGATCGAGCTTCTTTCAAAAACAATCGAAATTTTAGAAATTCTTACAAAAGGCTGAAAATGTGAGTGAATTTTGACATCCAAACAAGTTAGAATTTAGTACAACGCTCATGCACACAGAGCCAGCCGTGCAAACGTAAGTAAAATTTAGAAGTGGTTTCCGAAGAGATGAAGGTCTGCTGGCTGATATGAAAACATCATCCAGCAATTTGCTAACCTAATCCACAACGCAAAGGACTCTCTCTGCTGAAAGTTACAAAGACAGCCGCCAAACGCGTGATAGAGCCAAAATTTAGAAGCTTTGGAAGATAAGTGCTACATCGGTTTAAGTGATAGTGGCGGCGGCGTGAGCTACAGATATAAGAAAATTTTACATGGCTAAACACGACTAAAAACAAGGAAAATGGGTATAGGACTTTACTTTATAAAAAGTCGTAATGTGAGAAGCTAAACAGACATCACGCTTGCGCAACAACCTAAAGCCAACGATTTTGAGCTAAGCTTTGATAAGAATGGGGCGGTTAAAAGACAAGAGTAATTGTAACGAAAAAAAAGTATCCATCTTAGTAGCTGAGGATGATCAGATGGCAGTGAGCCATCATCACTGCTTGCTCATACTCGTCAGGTCAGAAGGCGCAAAAGATGGGTTACAAGATGGGCTGGAGAAATTTAAAAACAGGGCTTTGACATCGTGATGAGCGACACACCACATGCCAGTATTAAAACGAGCTTTGAGATGATGAATGATAAAAAGCTCAAAGCCTCACTCAGTAGTCGATCAGTCTTTACCTCGTATGACAGCGATGTAACTCTGATCAAGAGCTGCGAGTGCGCGACCTTTGAGCTTTGAAAAAGCCTCATCGAGGCAAAGGATCTTAGATCGATGACGCGATAAGTCAAGCTTCTGAGCGAGATGAGGAGAAGCTAGGTGCGCCTAAGTGATGAGGTAAGTATAAATTTTAGAGAGAGAAAATTTATAAAACGTAGAAGCGAGCTATACCTAGCTTTTTGGCAACAAGATATTTTGCTGGCTTTGTCACAATCTAAACAAGCTCGTGACTTGTGAGATGATAGAGGAGTTTGTCTATGAGAGCACTGGAAGTAAGCAAGGCTGCTATATCAAAAATGTCGCTGTTGCGCCTTACGCGGAGCTTGGTGTGAATGGAAGTACATCAGCGAGAGTGGGTACATTCCTAGTCGCACCATAGTACAATTTACAAATCTTTTTCAATATATTAAAATACGTTCGTACTATAAGGGTGCAAAATGGCAATGATAGGCGTAAAAAGCATCCTACAAGGACTGCTGCACCGCAACTGCAAAGGATGCAGCCAAAGATGTTAAGTAGGCGATGAATTTTTGTGAGACTATACAAACAACTGATTTTGACCCAAAAGTAGTCATAATCAAACGATGCAAAGATATCGCGATCATCGGAAAAGATACCCTCCTTAATGATAAGAGCGTAGCTCACAACGAGAGTTTTAAGGACGATAAGGTAGCTGATGTAAGCGCTATTCAAAAAGCACTTTATGAAACATCACCGATCTTGAAGAGACTGCAGCTGGTAACCATGTAAACGCCAGGAGATTTAAGTGTTTAGGCGCTGAAGCCAGAAGAGGTATCCGCCACCAAACATTACCGATGACGGTAGAATGACCTGATTCAAAACAGAGTCTTTCAAACCCAGAAAACTCAACCGGCGGCTACAACGGATGGCAATGACGCAGGCACGTAACTCCCAAGTTAAAATTCAGTCAAGTACCCAATAAGCGCCGATGTATCAAACTTAATCCGATGATTTTGGAAACCATAATCATGATTAGCTGATGCGCTGTTGCACCGCACAAATGACGCCAAATACCCAACCATAAGCGGCACAGTGAGATCCAGCCATGTAAGAGCGGCGAAAGAAGTGCTTGACAAAGACGGACACGAAGTCTTCATAAAAACTCAAATCCAAAGTTTAGACTATGTTGATGGTGTAACCCAATCTTACAACTAACGAGTTGTTGTAAATGGTGGTTGCTGGAGGAAGGACGGCAGCAAAAAGAGGTGCTACCGGAAGTTAGACGCAATGATTGCAACTGATACTGCACTCAGCTACAGCAGCAAAAATAACTATAAAACTATTGAAACAGAGATGAGCCTTTGTCAAAGAGCTCAGATGAGAAGTGACTGCGTTAGAAATTTCTGTTTTAACCAAGATCTATGAAGGCGTAAGCGTAGTACTGAATCTTATAGTGCGCCTCTTCAGCTACTAAACATGCATGGTGACGGCATGGAAACAAAAGCCCATCTATAGAATATTATGAGCAAAACCGAGCCTGGCGAGCTTTAAAGCAAAAAGAGCCAATTTCCAAAGGCAAAGCAAGTGCTATAGAGAGATAATGCTGAGGAAGCGACGCCGGAACAGTCCTGAGACCTACCGGCGCTCGCCATTGGTCGGTAAGGTCGATCTTGATGGTAATGTAGTAACTCCAAAATAATCAGAATGGGTAGCTCCACTACAAAGCGCAGAGTACTCTCATCGACAACGCAAAAGGTAGCGATGATCTCATATGCGCAGAGATGCTCCCACGGTATACAACAGCTAGAGCGACGTAAATCGAAAAGGCACTCATGCATCTTGAGCCGGGGATTATAAATTGACGCAAAAGGGCACTGATGATAGCGTGAGATTTAAGGTTGATGGTAAGACCATGATTGATTATAACTGTTGGTGCACCAAAATGAAGGAATGGTTACAACTTTACACGTTGATAAAGCAGGATACTATAACTTTGATATGAGCTATGCAAACTACATCTTTGGGGCAGGTTAAAACTAACAGTTTCAAAAGATGGCGGACCTGAGAGCATACTTTGGCATCAGGAGGCAAGTGGCATAAAACTATTCAACTGACTTTGAGCTACAGTAGATACAGTAACAAGAAAATGTCTATAAAGTTACTCAAAAAGATCACAGGAACTGTGGATAGATGTAGAAGACGGACAGACTCGTAACTGTCACGTCAAGCTATCAGGCGAGAGCCATACAGCTAAAGTGGTAGATGGCAAATATGAAGTTGAGTTTAAAAACAAGCGATCCAAAAGCGACATACACTGCAAAAAGTTAATTTGTAGGTAACGAGGCGCAGGCATCATCAACTAAGCTAAATGTCGCTAATACTGACCCATAGACGCAGAGATAATGATGCTAGCGATGTGAAGCAACAGCAAAACAGGCATAAATGACGCAACTAAATATTATGATACACAACTGATGACATCGCTCAAACTGATAGATCAATCTAATGCACCACTCACCAGTACTAAGCGACAAAACTCCGACATTTACAGGTAGTATAGACAGTAGCGCAACTAAAGCGATCATCACTGTTCTTGATAAAAATGGACATAAAGTCTTTACAAAAGAGCTTAGCCAAAGTGAATTTTCAAATGGTAAATTTGAAGTCACATCTGATAACTTAGAGGATGGTAGCTATAACATCAAAGCAACTGCTGTCTTTTCAAATGGCGACAAGAGCACGATAGTTAGTGAATTGTAGTCGATAATGCCGTTACTATAGAAAACATCAAGATCATCGAAAATGATGAAGAGGGGCAACACCATACGATCAATTTTAAACTCAAAAACTATGAGGATGGCGATAAGATCGAGAGTATAAAAGTGGTAACAGCTGATGGAACTACTAATGTAATCTCTGTTGGCACTACTAAACCAACCAATGGTGTGCTAAGCTTTGAGTACGATCACAAGATAAAACTAGGCGATAAAATAGAAGTTGAGATGACTGATAAAGCTGGTACAAAATATACTCATGTAAATGAAATTTTAGTTCCAACTATGACGCAGTTTGAAAATGGCAACGATACAACTACAAACGCAAATAACCGCTCAGCTGAGAGTTGTGGGGTACTATGGAGATGAGTGAGAGTGGCCTTGAGAGCTGATGGCTCGAGGATCGTTTCAAACGACGCTATCCCGATACCTAAGAGCTGGATCCCAGAGGATACAACAGCTGGTAATGCTAAAGACAATCAAACCTGTAAGTGAGTTTTTAAATAGCGGTAGAGGCATAACATGGGGCACTGGCGATGTTAGATTTGTGGCAACCAACGTCGATAAAGGTGCTTTTCAAAAAGATCTATTATCTCAATCGATAGAAAACCAATAGGCGACGTAACGCCCGATCACTACAACAGACTTACAGGCTACAACAACAGACTTGATGCGCTGGCAAAATGGCTGATGGTGTTTTATGATGTATCTATAGAGGCAAAATACAAGGTGGAGATGAGCTACTTTACAACTCTATCAGATTTACGATCGACGCGACAGCTGCAACGATAAATGACTCAAAAGTACACTACGATGCAGCTGCAGATAAAACCACATGGGTGGAAATGTAAGTGAAAATGGAGTTGGCGCAGAGCTATACACTAAAAGAGCACTTTGAAGAGGCGGTAAAAGGCATAGCTCTAAAAGATAGCATCACTTTAAGGATGCAAATGGACACATCATAACCGCAAATTCTGTAACGCTTGATGATAATGGAAATTTCGAAGCTGTGTTTAACGGCGAAGTAAAAAGCGCGATGTCTATCTACAATTCCTCTGATATCGCTAAAAATACAATAGTAGATGCAGAAAATAACAACAATAACAATGTCATCACAACAAGTGAAGGCAACGACATCATCAACGTTGGAAACGGCGATAACGTCATACACGCAGGACGCGGTGAAAAGCAAAATTCGCACAGGCAACGGCAACAGCGTAATCATCACTGGTGACAACAACGACGTCATAACCACAGGAAGTGGCAACGACTACATCGACGCTGGTGAAGCGGCTATACTGGCATGAACAAAGGCGATATAGTAAATGCTGGCGCTGGCGATGATAAGGTTGTATTTACCTTTGATAATCCAACAGCAGCTCTATCTCAAAGCTCAGATGGCGGGCACTGGCACAGATACGCTTATCGCGCGTCCAGTGGCAAAGGATGGCACTATCGACTTTGATAAGATAGACAACAAAGGCTTGAATAACGCGATCAAGAGTTTTGAAGAGTCCAACTTGGCATGGATGAGCATGGCAATGACAACTAAGCTGTTAAGCTACTAAATTTAAAAGCAGATAATGTATTTAGCATCACTGATGATGTAAATACCATCTTAAAAATAAGTGGTGATAACAATGATAGCGTTTCATTAAAAAGGATTTACTGAGGCTGCAAATCAAAGTGAGTGTTGAAGCTGGATATACAAGATATCAAGGCCAAACAAGCTCGCTAACTCCAACAACTATCTTTATAGATGTTGATAACGATATAAACAAACAACTAGTATAAAATTTGGGCTTTTTAGCCCGCATTCTTCTTTAAATTTTCTATTTTTTTACTCCACGCCTTTAAAAACCATCTTTGTACCAAAGTACAATATACAAATTTAATAAAAACACTAGAATAAATCAAAAATAAAAGTAAGGAATAAAGATGGCAGCTGTAGCTGGCAAGGTAAAAAGCATCACATCTGATGTTATAGCGATAGATAAAAACGACCGTGTAAGAGTTCTAAACGTAGATGATGAGGTTTATATAGGAGAGAGTATAAAAAGGCGAGAGCCAAAGTGCGAGCGTGACTATCACAGCAGTGGATGGTAGCGACATATCTCTAAATGGATATGACACAATATGAAGCTTGATAGTAGCGTGGTAAGTGCTGATACTAGCGCTGAAAATAGCATCGATACTGATGCACTTTTTTAGAGCGCTTCTTGGAGAAAAACTACGCTGAGATACTTGATCAGATGAATGAAAAAGTAGAAGATATGTTTGCAAAAACGCAGCCAAATGAGGCTGAAAATAGCTCAAATAGCCTTGATAGCAGTGAAAAATCTAGCAGAGAAACATAGCGCAAATGATGAGATTTTTATCTGACTCAAACGAGCTAAAAGTAGATAACTCTTATGAGCATGCAAATTTTGACGCAACTACGATATATATCGAGATCGATAACGACTTAAATAAACTTTTCATAAAATTTGAGCCTCTTGGCTCCATTTCTTATCCCAAAAAATTAACTAATATCCCCATAATAAGCCAAAATTTACAAAAGGAAAACGATGAAGAAAAATTTTAATCATCGCAGGCTCTTGCAATAGCGGCACAGCAGGGCTTCAGGCTGATATAAAGACATGCGCTAGGCTAAATTGTTACAGCGCAACGGCGGTCACTTCGCTAGTTGCTGAGACCACAGACGCGATAAAAAGCGTAGTTTGCTTAGAGTCTAGCTTTGTTAAAGACGAGCTTAGCACGCTTGCAGATGAATTTGACTTTGATGCCATAAAGATCGGCATGCTCTTTAGCGAGGAGATAATGGACGTGGTGCATGAGTTTTGCTCACTCAAAAAGTGCAAGATCGTGCTTGATCCAGTCTGCGTCTCAAAGAGCGGCCACAAGCTCATAAAAGATAGCGCAGTAGAGAAGCTAAAAGAGCTAATGAAGCTTGCCACCGTCGCCACGCCAAATTTAGACGAGGCAAATGTCCTTTTTGGAGGGAATTTTAAAGATCTGCCTTGCGATATCATCGTGAAAAAACATGTAAGCGAGGATAGCAGCATAGATACGCTTTATAGAAAAGATGGCTCGCTGCAAAATTTCAAAACTCCGCTTGCTAGTCCGCTTGTGATGAGCGGCACTGGTTGCACTTTTCTCAACGGCGCTTGCTTGCTACCTTGCAAAGGGCAAGAGCTTGGAGGAGGCCATAGGGCTTTCAAAAGAGTACATTTGTCAGGTTATAAAAGAGAGTATCGACACAAAGCTAGGCAAAAACCGCCTACTGTGGCACGGAGCGAAGTAAATTTAAGCTGCTTTTTGCACGGCGGCTGAGTGGGTTATGATGTCGTGTAAATTTAGCTTGTCTTTTCTAAAAAAGCAAAGGCAAAGTCCGATGATACTAAAGCCAGCAAATGCAAAGCAAATTTGGCGCAAGATCGCGTGAAGAAGGCTTAGCTTTTTACCGGTTTGTAAATTTATGAGATACATTTCTTGCGCTTTGTAGCCTGGAGTTTGCGCTTTTATGCTAAAAATGAGGCACATTATAAATGAGATGATGCTATTTACCACAAAGATGGCAAGCTGGTTGTTTAAAAATTCCTCTTTACCGCCAAGAACGAGATATGTGCTGATGTAAAATACTGGCATACCGATGATGAAAAGATCGATGATAAAGGCCTTTACTCTAGCCCAGATCGGTGCGATTTTTGCCTTTTGTTTTGCCAAGTTACTTTCCTGTATTTATAAAAATTTGGCTAAATTTCTAGCCGTTATCATGCGTGGCGCAAAGCACAGTATAGACGCACTCGCCCTCACACCAGTGATTATAAAGATCAAGCTTTTTATCTCGCTTTTTAGCACGCCAAAACAGCCTATACACGCATAAACACTAGAAAAATAGCTCTTATTTTCGGTCCTTAGCAGGCGTTTTTGCTACATCTTGCATCAAACTAGCTCAACGCCTTTACCACTTACCACTTCGCCGATCACGTAGCCATCGCTATTTGCTAGCACAGTATCAACGTTTTTCTTTAGGCACAACAAGGATCATGCAACGCCCATGTTAAATGTCCTCATCATCTCGCTATCTTCTACTTTTTGCGCGAGGATTTTAAAATTTCAGGCGTTTTTATAGCGCTTTTTGCACCTTCGCGCCAAGTCCAGCAGGGAAGACGCGAGGCAAGTTTTCAACCATACCGCCACCTGTTATATGCGCCATCGCTGTGATCTTATCTTTTAATTTTAAAAAGTCGCTCACGTAAATTCTAGTTGGCTCAAGAAGCACGTCGATGAGCTTGCGCTCACCCACTTTTTCATCAAATTTTAGCCCAAGCTCGCTTACCACTTTTCTTGCAAGCGAAAAGCCATTTGAGTGCAGGCCGCTGCTAGGAAGTGCGACTAAAACGTCACCAGATTTTGACAATTTGTTCCTGTCGATCTCGTCAGCCTCAGCGATACCCACGGCAAATCCAGCAAGGTCAAAGTCGCCTTTTTCGCACATCGACGGCATCTCGGCTGTCTCACCGCCGATCAGCGCGCATTGCGCCTTTTGCAGCCATTTGCGATGCTTTTTACCACCTCTTTGGCGCTTTCTATCTCAAGCTTTGCAGTCGCGTAGTAGTCGAGGAAAAAGAGTGGTGTGGCGAAGTTGCAGATGAGGTCATTTACGCACATAGCGACTAGATCCTCGCCAACGCCGTCAAATTTCTTAGCGTCGATAGCTAGGCGAAGCTTCGTGCCAACGCCGTCGGTCGCGCCTAAAATGGCTGGATTTTTATATCCGCTTGGCAGTCTGACCGCACCTGAAAAATGATCCGATGCCGCCTATGACGTTTGGTGTTTGCGTAGATTTTACGAAAGGCTTGATCGCCTCAACAAAGCTATTTCCAGCATCTATATCAACTCCGGCATCTTTATAACTTATCATTTTTCACCCTTTTTGGTTATTTTTAAAACTTTAGCTAAAGTTGCTAAAATTGTTATCAATTTTCAAAAATGGAGCGAGTTTGCAGAGTTTTCCAAACGCCTACGTCATCACAGGCTCGATCGCTAGTGGCAAAAAGCACGGTTGAAATTTGACTAAAAAGAGCGAGGTTTTTAGCGTGATAGATGCGGATCTCATCGCGCACGAACAGCAAACATGTGCAAACGAGAGATAGTAGAAGCTCTTTGGCGAGCACCGATTTCTAGATGAGGCTGGCAGGATAGATCGCAAAAACTGGGCGCCATCGTCTTTAACGAGCCAAAAAGCTTAGTGAGAGCAAACTCACATCCAAAGATAAAGACTGAAATGTACACAAAGCTTCGCAACTGAGCGATTGGGGCAGGTTTATTTTGTAGATATCCCTTTGTTTTTGAAAAAGCAGCGTTACGCTGAGTTTAAAAAATGTAGCTGTGATCTACGCGCCAAAAGAGCTTTTATAAGCCGTCTAATGAGCCGAAATGGGCTAAGCTTAAATGAGGCAAAAGCTAGATGAAAGCTTCAGATGGACATCGAGCAAAAAGATGGCAAATTGTTATCGATAATAGCAGCGATAGGGGAGCATTTAAAGCTTGAGCTAGAGAGATTTTCTAGAGCAAATTGCGCTATTTCTTGATCAATTACTAGCAAAATTATATGTTTGCATGGCCTCTTTACTATCCAAATCCCAGCTATCAAGCTCAGCTTTTTACTAAATGATTTGTACTATATCCTTTAAGGCATTGCCAACTGACTTTCTAAGATACTCGCTCTCGTCTTCTTTTAGGCTAGAAAAGCCGTCTAATCGCCTCATCTGGGTTCTCTTTAAAAATAAAGGCCTATTTGTCCATATCCTAAGCCCCTCGCTTACGGCTCTTTTTGCATTTGCGTTGCCGTTTTTAGCCACTCATCGATGGCAAAAAGCGCCTGTTCATGTCAACTTTTTACAAAAACTCGTCAAACGCCTTTTGCTAGCACCTCTTGAACTCGCCAGTTTTCATCTTTTGAGACTTCATCTCTCATAAACGTCAAAATTTCTTCACGATCTGATAGGTACCCAAAGAGAAAAACCGCATACATCCGCACTTGATAGACCTCCGAGCTGTATGCTAGGGTGCAAGCTCTTTGCAGTGCGCAGCTCCTTTGCTTTATAGTCAGCCAAAGCCCTTCTTTCTTGCTCTTTAAAGCCATTTTCTATCAAAGAAAACTCTTTTCTACCCTAAGATGTAGCTTTTCAAAGTGGCTCCTTTAATGTATTAATAACTCTTATCTAAATTTTAGTAAAATCAAGCAAAATAGAAGGACGGATCGTGCAAGTCTCAAAAATATAACGCCAGCGGCAATGATTTTGTCATATTTCACACTTTTTGAGCAAAGATAGAAGTGAGCTTGCAAGGCAGATTTGCAGCCGAACAAACGGCGTGTGGAGCTGACGGGCTCATCGTGCTTTGCCTTACGAAAAGGGCGTGAAATGGGAGTTTTACAACAGCGATGGAAGCTACGCTGCGATGTGTGGCAACGGCTCGCGCGCGACTGCTGATATGCCCTATCTAAACGGCCTTGTAGTTCAAGCCGTTGCCTTGCTAACTGGCAGCGGCGAGGGTGATGGCAAGCGTGAAAGATGAGTGCGTCGAGGTCGTGCTAACAAGGTCCAGACTAAGCGAACCGCTAAATGAAAACGGCAAAACTTGGTACTTTTATACGATACTGGCGTGCCTCATCTTGTCATTCACTAAAATTTAGATGAGTTAACGTCAAAGAGTGCAGAGTGCTTCGTCAAAAATACAATGCAAATGTAGAGTTAGCCGGTGATGGCGGAGTTTTAAAGGTAAGAACCTACGAAAGGGGCGTGGAGGACGAGACGCTAGCTTATGGCACTGGCATGGCGGCTTGCTTTTTACGGAGCTACTTTAAATTTAAACGCAGCGCAATGTCTAAAAGTCTATCCAAAAAGCGGCGAAGAGCTTGGACTTAGGCTAGAAAAAGGTAGAATTCTATTTAGCGGAGCGGTGAAACACTGTCTTTGATACGAGTATCGAAATTTAGCTTTTTAGAGTGAGTTTTTAGCCTATTCTTGGCTAGTCGCGGTAAGTAAGTTTTCAAAGTTATATCACTCAATTTTACGCCCAACAGCTAGCTAAATTTATAGCGGTACTGATTAAAGATTTATACAAACTATTTAAGAGTTTAGCTACTTAAATATCTCAAGAATAAATTATATGAAATTTAGTGAGGTGTAAAAATCTCCGCCGAAATTTTATTTACTGAAGCTTTCTAAACACTGCTTTGATACGAGTATTGAAATTTAGCTTTTTAGCTGTGGGTAGTTAAATTTGGCTAGTAGTTTGTAAAAAGTCGCGTGGTAGTAAATTAAAACAAAGAGTTTTATAGAGTTTTGTTATTAAATTCTAAAGTGTATAAAAGGAAGATCTCCGCCGAAGCGGAGAAAAGGTGTTATTTCAAAGCATCTTTTGCTTGTTTTGCAAGTGCCGCAAATGCCTTCGTGTCATTCATAGCTAGATCAGCTAAAATTTTTCTATCAAGTTCTATGTTAGCTTTGTTTAAGCCGTTGATAAATCTTGAATAGCTAATGTCGTTTGTAGCCTGCAAGCTGCGTTGATACGAGACGATCCATAAACGTCTGAAATCCGTTTTTCTGGCGTCTGTCGCGGTATGCGTAAACTAAACTTCTCTCTAGTTGCTCTTTAGCTTTTCTAAAGTGTTTATGTCTAGCACCGAAAAAGCCACGTGCTAGCTTTAAAACTTTCTTATGGCGTCTTCTTCTAACTACGCCTGTTTTTACTCTTGCCATATTTATCCTTTTTACAAATTGGCGCTCACAGTGAGTCTTGCCCCCGAAATTTGGGGAGTTTGGAAGACTTTTTGTCAAAACTTAAATCTACGCTGCTTTATACGCCGAGCATTTTTGCGAACGGCTGGGACATTGTAGCTGTCCACGTAGTGTGGGCCACGAAAGGTCTCTCATGCAGCAATAGGTTTTTGTTAAGATGTGGCTTCTAAAAAGCAGAGCCTCTTTTTATCTTATTTTTACCTACTTTAAAGCGCTTAGCAGCACCGCGAACGGTTTTCATCTTTGGCATGCTAATCCTTTTTGAAATTTTATACGCAAGTGCGTAAGATTTGGATTATAGCGAAAAATCCTTTAGAAAATTTAAATTTCACTTAGACAAAAATTTGCAATGATTTTACATTTAACTTAAAAAGTTTTTAAAATTTAGAATTAAATTATTAAATTTGAAATATAATCACATATAAGAAATTTATTTTACTAAAGGAGTAAAAATGAAAGGGAAAGAATTCTTGCATCAATCGTCGCTATAGGAGTGCGATTTTTAGGCACAAGTAACTCGCATGCACTACCATTTTAGTGGGAGATAAAGCTTCAAACGACGGCTCTATGCTAGTGGCTAGAAAGCGCTGATAGCAGAGGCTATAAAGGCACAAGTTTTTGATACACCCAGCTACGAAAAATCAAACTGGCATGCACAGCTCAAAGGCGCATGACGGCGCAAATGACTTTTACATATCCGCTTCCAAAAGATGGTATGAGATACACAACTATCGCAGATTCACACACAAAACTTCACGGAGCAGTCGGCTACAACGAGGCTGGCGCGTAGGACTTAGTGGCACTGGGACTATCTACGCAAAAGATGAGCTTTTTAAAAAGTTGATCCATACAATGAAGAGAGACTGGCATCACAGAAGATGACATCCCAGACGTGCTTTTGCCGCGCATCAAAAGCGCAAAGAGGGCGTTAAGCTTCTTGGCGAGATGGTTGAGACAAAAAGGCGCTGGCGAGGGCTTTGGCGTGGTATGTTGTCGATGCAAACGAGCTTTTGGTGCTGAAACTGGCACAGGCCATAAGTGGATCGCTTCAAAGATCCCACAAGATGAGTACTTTGTCACTGCAAACCAAGGTAGACTTCACGCTTATAAAGAGAATGATCCATTCATGGGAGCAAAGATGTCATCAAATTGCGATCGAGCAATAAGACTTATGACCCTGCAAAAGATGGTGGATTTAACTTTACAAAGGCCTATACAAGGACGATGAGAGAGATGTGACTTTCTAACTACCCACGTGTTTGCTGGGTTCAAAGCATGTTTAACCCAAGCTTAGAAAACAAGACTTCGCCGATGGTCAGAAATTTTCCAGTATTTTTAAAACCAGAGAAGAAGACTAAGTGTAGAAGATCTAAAAGCTGCGATGAGAGCCCACTACGACGGCACTGCGTTTGATAACTACGCTAGCAAAGATGAAGATAAGAAAAACATCTACCGCGCTATAAGCGTCTTTAGAACATACGAGGTCTCGTCATGCAGGTGCGCCCATGGCTGCAAAAGAGATCGGCCGTGTGACCTACGTCGCTCTTTTTGGCATGGCTGATCTTAGCGTTTGTTGCCGTATTACGAGGGCTTGATGGCTTTATAAAGGCTACTCTGATGGCTCATACGACGCTGATGACACTTCGATATACTGGGTTTATGAAAGCTTCAAAACCCTTGTGATGACTGATTAGTGAAATATTCGCCAGTGGTAAAAAGCCTACGCTTCATTTGAAAAAGAGTTGGCGGTAAAACAGGCTCAGTGAAGATGAGTACGTAAAACTTTATAAAAAGATAAAGAGCGGACAAACTCTTAAATGAATTGGTCAAAAGACTATACAGAGGCTAAAGATCTAACACAGGAGCTTACAAAACAAGGTTTTTACTATGCTTACAGCCGATATGGACGCTAAGCTAAAATCCTAAATAAAGGCAAAAAGACTAAAAACTCTGGGCGTGAGTGGTAGCGCCAAACTTTAAACAAATTGGCAAGAGCGTTTATAATGCGGCAAAATTCACTACAAAGGAAAAACGCTGATGCCTTGTCCCATGCGTAAAAGCTCATTAATCTCGGCACATATCAGCGATTTTCAAAAACACGCAAAATTACTAAACAATTTTACATTTTTCACATTGATATAAATCCATTTTTGCTAGCAGGTCCGCTGCATTGTAACTACATTTTTATAAAACTAAGCAGTGTTTGGAAATTTGGCAAGAACCTTTTTAGCAGGGTTTTTATAAATTTACTTTAGTTTAAAGAAGCGGGTGTCATCCACCGTGTTTGAGGTGATTTCAGTTATTGTTTGAGCTGTGATAGTGAAAAATTTGGCATTTTGGTTCAGAAGGGTTTCTACTTACGGTCTGCTTGCAGTTGCGAGCTTGCGACGCAAAACGTCACTATCGCCCCAAAACCCCACCTACCCACTGCACGTTCAAGGTTGCTGTGCTTTGCACCAGTTTATAGTAGATCCGCAGAGCGGGATTACTCGTCTACCATTCGTTAAAAAGGATAAAAATGATAAAAAGTTATGTTTTAGGTTTTCCAAGAATCGGAGAGAAAGAGAGTTAAAGCGCGCGTTAGAGGGCTTTTGCTGGTAAAGGGGCTTTAGCGAAGCAAAGAAATTGCAAGAGACTGCAAAGACGCTTCGCCAAAGACACTGGAAATATCAACAAGACGCTGGCATTTCGGCTATTAGCGTTAATGATTTTTCATTTTACGATCTAATGCTTGATAACATCATCGCTGGCGCTACGCCTCCAAGATTTACCAAATTGAAAGCGGCTTGGCAATATTTTTGCTTGCTCAGAGGCAACAAAAGTGGCGTTGCGATGGAGATGACAAAGTGGTTTAACACAAACTACCACTACATCGTGCCAGAGCTTAGCAGTGAGTACTTAGCCTAAAAAGCGGACAAAATTTTAAATGAATACAAAGAGGCGAAGGCTAACGGCGTAAAAGGTAGGTAAATGGTGATCGGCCCTATCACATTTTTGGCCCTTTCAAAGACGACTGACGGCAGCTGCCCATTTAAGCACCTTGACGCGCTTGTGGGCGAATACAAAAAGCTACTTGAGCAAATTCTAAGCTTGATGATGAATTGAGTGCAGTTTGACGAGCCGATCTTTGTAACTGACAAAAACGAAAGCGACCTTTTTGCCACTCTATCACAAAGGTTTTATAACGAGGCTAACAGGCGTTGCTAGCAACATCAAGATCGTATTTGCGACATATTTTTGAGCATGCGATCAAGGCAGTTAGCGAAGTGGCTAAAACTAAAATTTACGGCATCGCACTTGACTTCATCCACGGCAAGAGAAATTTCGAAGCACGCGAGGACTATCAAAAATAGCCATTTGACGCTATTTTGCTGGTGTGATCGACGGCAGAAATATCTGGAAAAAGCAACATCGATGAAAAGTAAAACTTGTGGGTGAAATTTCAGATAGGGCGGCAAAAGACTTTTACATCGGTACTCATACTCGCTTCTTCATGTGCCATACACTCTAAAAATATGAAGAAAACTTAAACCCTGAGATCAAAAAGCTGGTTAAGCTTTGCGGTTGAGAAGCTGATGAAATCAAGATCATCACAAAACTAGCAAACGGCGAGAAGCTAAATGAGAGCGAAACAAAAATTTATGAAGAGAACAAAAATGCCGTTAAAACTCGCGCCACTTCAAAGCTCATCCACTCTGAAAGTGTTCAAAATCGCGTTAGAAAATTTAAGCAAATTTGAGCGTGATGAGAAAGTGGAAGACCGCATCAAATTCAACGCGAAACACTAAAATACGGCATCTTGCCAACAACAACGATAGGTAGCTTCCTCAAACGGTTGATCTTCGCGTACTTCGCCAAAATTTCAAAAAGGCGAGATCGACGCGGCTGCTTATGAAGCAGGCATCACAAAAATATATCGATCACCGCGTGAAATTCCAAGAAGATATCGGCCCTAGACGTGCTAGTACACGGCGAGCCAGAGAGAAATGACATGGTCGAGTACTTTGGCGAGCAGATCAGCGGATATGCATTTAGCCAAAAATGGCTGGAGTACAAAGCTACGGCAGCCGCTGCGTCAAGCCACCACTTCTCTTTGCGAGCGTAAGCCGCCCAGAGCCGATGACTGTTAAGTGGATGAAATACGCTCAAAGTATCACAAAACACGTAATGAAGGGCATGTTAACTGGACCTGTAACGATGCTAAACTGGAGCTTTGTGCGCGATGATTTGCCAAGAAGCGAGGTAGCAAAAACAGCTCGCACTTTGTATCTATGACGAGATCGCAGACCTTCAAAATGCGGGCATCAGAGTGATCCAAGTCGATGAGGCGGCGTTTAAAGAGGGCTATCCGCTAAGAGCTGAAAAATATCCCAGCTTATGAGAAAGGTCTGCGGTTGATTGCTTCAAGCTTTCAGTAAGCTCAGCTGAGGCAAAAACTCAGATCCACACGCATATGTGCTACTCTGAGTTAACGATATTATTAAGACCATTGAGGCTATGGACGCTGATGTCATCAGTATCGAGACTGCAAGAAGTGGCAACGAGCTACTTAGAAATTACTTCAAAGCCGTTGGCTACAAACAAGAGGTCGGACCCGCGTATACGACATCCACAGCCCTCGCGTGCCAAGTGTCGAGGAGATCGTCGCTCAGATCAAAGCTCTGCTTGAAGTCTTACCAAAAGAGCAACTCTGGATCAACCCAGACTGCGGCCTAAAAACTAGAAAATGGGAAGAGGTCGAGCCAAGCCTTAAAAACATGGTAGAAGCCGTCAAGATCGTAGAGGTCTATAGAAGTGAATTAAAAGGATTTGAAAAAAATGAAAAGGTTTTTTCTATTTGTAATATTAGTTATATTTGCGTCCGGATGTAGTTCTGGACGCTACTCTACTACCACTCAACAAAGGTGCGTACAAGCAAACAAATATCTATAGTATCAGCGAGGCTTCGGTTTAGAAGCTGCCAAAAGAGCTAGCAGGCTTTGAAAATGTGAGGCTTTGAGTTTGGCTCAAACGACCAAAATAAAAGCGTAATAAAGGCAAATGTAAAGGTTCAAAGATTTATCACTGATAGCGGAGATATAAAGGGCTATTGCCAAGAGGCTTTGTCGCCGTCATAAAAAGATATATGATAGCTGCTAAAAAGCAAAATGCCGACGTGGCAAATATCATGTAAGCTTTTGGCGAGCCGACGCGAAATACCTAAAAAGACGAGTTTGTCTGCATGTCGTCAAAAATCTCTGTTGGCGTGGTGATGAGGGCTGATCTAGTTCAAAAAAGTGAGAAAAATGCTAAAAGAGAAAAATTTCTAAATAAAGAAAAAAAGGGCTCGTGCTATATGGCCTTACGCCGCCAAAAGGCTGGACCCTGAAGAGGCAAAGCTGCGTGAGATCTCAGAGCGCTGGAGCGGGCGGATAAATGATATCAAGGCCGACGGGCTCGTGCTTTACGAGGTGCAAGACGAGAGCAGAGAAATGATAGCGAGAGGACATTTTGAGTTTAGTGGGACGCTAAGCCCAGAAATTTACTACAAAAAGTACCTAAACGTCGCAACACCTAGTATATTTTACCGCGTGGCTAGCGGATACGGAGAGGGATGAATTTTCGCGCAGCACTAAGGCTCAAAGCTCAAATTTAGAAGCGTGCTAGTGGGGCAACTTCTAGCACGCAAAAAGTGAGGCTAATTAGCTCGCGCCTGCGAGTTGCTAGCGAATTTAAAGAGTTAGCAGTAGGCGGTGTCTGTATCGCAGAGCGCCACGGCAAAAGGGCGATGAGCCACAAAGGATGCGTGAAAAAGATCGCAGCTGGGGCTAATTATTTTCATATCGCAAGCGATATTTGACGCACAGCTAGCCCGTACATAGCAGGATTGCGTGGCTGCAAGATAAGCGAGCCGATATTTCTTACATTTAGCACAGCGGGCAGTGCAAAAACGCTTGGAGTTTATCAAATGGCTCGGAGTGAGCGTGCCAAGCTCGGTCGAAGATAGGCTAAATTTAAGCTCTGACTACCTGGCTAGTAGCTGCGAGATCATCAAAGAGATTTGGTGCGAGCTAAAGAAAAGTGGCGATGAAAATGGGGTTAAAGTAAGCATAAATATAGAAAGCGTCATGGCAAAGCGCGCCGAGATCGAAGCGAGCTTGGAGCTAACAAAAAACATAAGAGAGTTGGTGTAACGCCAGCTCTTGCAACAAATTTCTACAAGTTCTTTCTTGACGGTGCAATGGCGCCACAAATCCACAAAGAGTAGTCGTTATCATTGGCGATCACAAGCTGTTTTAAGGTCGGTTGCCACTACTTGTCAGATTTTTACAAAAACTGCTATAATAAAAACGATATGGCTTTATGTAAGAAATTTGACGAGATATACGAATACGGCAAACTGCTAAGAGAAAAAGGCGGTGCTTTGGCAAGGCAAATTTATCAAAGGTGCTGTGAAAATCGTTGAAGTAAAATAGCCAAACATTTGATCCAAAAGTATAGAAATTGGCTTCAAACAATATCTAAATTCTACTAAACCCCCCTCACTCTACCTTATAGCCAGTGCCTCGCATGGTTTTTAGAGCAGATAGTTGGTATCTTAGCTCTTATCTCTCATCGAGCGATCTTATGCGGTCTTGCGATAAAGTTTCGTTTTTATATAGGGTGGTGATCTATCTCGTCATAAGTGACGACGTGGGGGCGAGTTTTTGCATAAAATTCTCAAAGCAGCTGGCTCTCTTTTTGCCAAGATAGATGACCTCGCTCTCTTTTCTTACGCAAAGGGAGTCTTTGTCAAAGACTAAGCCATTTTTAGCTCAAATAGAGCCCTAAAAGCACCTTGCAAAAGCTAAAGGCATGAAATAAAAAAACTCTTCAGGACAAAAATGGCTTAATGATAAAATCATTAACCCTAGCGTAGTAAATCCTCTTAAAAACGCTAGGAGACGCTAACGCCCCGCAAAAGCATAATGGGAGTGATGTTTTGGCTATCTCTTATAAATTTAACTGTGTCAAGGTTTCATTCTTTATCCATTACCGCGCTCAAAGTCGCTTTATGACTTCGCTGGCGCTTTTTAGCTGGATCATCCTAAACCCAAAGCGGTAAAGCGATGCATTTAGGATGACATTTTTGCTCAAAGTCGCTTGAGAGCAGCAAGATCTTCTTTATCAGCCAGCCATGCCACCGCCGACTGGTTTTTGGCGTCTTTTTCAGCCTTTTTGTTTTAAAAATTCCTCTTCGTCTTTTTGTAGGTTTGTACTCATCTTTTGAAGATTACTGCTTAGTTTCGATCCTCTTTTTCGATCATCTTTTTATCATCATTTACATACGATGGCTTCCAGTACTCAGATAGTTTCTAAAACCAGCGCCGTGACCTGCGTCATAGTGGCAGCTTACACATTTTTAGCTCTTTATCGCTGCCAAGAAGCTTTTTGTAGTGCGCGTGCATCTTTTGAGCTTGCGCTGAAGTGTTGTTACTATCTATCACGTTTGTGTGGCAGCTTGTGCAGCCGTTGTCAAAAGACGAAATGCTCGCGGTTTTTGAGGTTTTGTGCCAGTCGATCGCGCTAGATCGCCAAAGAAATGTACCCAGCCCTCTAAAAATGCCGTTTTTCGCCTTTGTTAGGGCGTATTTTGCGATGTTGTCATGTGGTATGTGGCAGTCGACGCATCTTGCTTTGATACCAGTTTTGCCCTTGCCGCTGTGGATATCGTCGTTGTAGGCGATCACCATGGGATCCATCTCGTGGCAAACGATGCGAGAATTATCCCCACTCGTCTCATCAAGTGCGTAATGAACTGGCAGAACGACTAAAAATCCAACAATTCCGCTTATGAAGATTATAAGCGCTAGTAATAGAAATTTTTCATGGTGTTACTCCGTTCATCCATTGTGGCACCTCGTGTTCATGGCACTCAGAGCACATGTTTGTAGATGGTTTGTGTTCGTTGTGGCACTCGTCGCAGTACAAAGTCGGACCATCGTGAACAGAGTTGTGAGGATTTGCCTTTAGAGTATCCATAATTTCAGCCTCTGGGCTAAGAGCTTTTTGCTCTTGTGACAGGATAGGCAGCCAGCGTCGCCGATCGCTTTGAAATTTGCTAGGATCATCGCCACGGTTTTGGTGACAATCAACGCAGTCAAAGCTTAGGTGTTCATGATGAGGTTTGATCTTATACTTGGCTCTTAGCTCATCAGAGACTACTATTTTTGTGACGTTTAGATCGCCCTTTGGCATATCGGCGCCAAAGAGATGAAGCGAAAATAAACAGGCAAAAATAGCGATGGATAAGCTTATTCATACCCTTTTCCTTTCTTTTAAGATTTTATAAACATCCATTCAATGAAAAACTAATATTTTTGCTTAAACTTATTTTGTAGATTATAGTCCTTGCTTGATTAAATCTGCATTAATAATATTTTTTAGAGTACTAAAATATAGACCAGTTTTATGAAGTTGAATTTTTAAAGAAAAAGATAATTAAGCTAAATAAAATGGAAAAATAAAAATATAATCCCAAATCTTTGGTCCCTGTAGCTCAGTTGGTAGAGCACTACCTTGACATGGTAGTGGTCGATGGTTCGAGATCCATTCAGGCCACCATTTCTATTTCATTTTCCCCAAAACCTAAAATCAAATAAATAAAATTTAAAAATATTTTTTGTAACTCTACCATTTTTCGAGTACTAAAACTAAATCCCTAAAATACGGTAAGTTTTTACTAAATTAACTACAAAATTTACAACTTTACATTTCTAAAATGTCACAACTGTACCAGAGTACAATAGCAAAGAACTAAAATATTTACTTATAATTTGCAGCATAAAAACTAAAAACATAAAAGAAATGTTATGAGTAAAGTTAAAAGGATTAATAAAATCAATAATCGGCACGGATGCCATCGTCGCAGTTGATGCTAATGGAAATCAAAGAACTCTAAAAAGCAGGCGACGTGATATATGACAATGAGGTCATAAAAAGAGCAAGATGGCGTAAAGGTCGAGGTGCAGGCTGCGCAAACTCAAAAATGAAAAATGCTAGCGATGAGACTGGCAAAGAGATAGCATCGCTACAAAGACAATTATTAAATGGTAAAATATCTCTGATCTTGAAGAGACTGCAGCTGGAGGCACTCAATCAGCAGGCGGAGTAAGCTCGAATGGCGTGAGCCTTGGTGCTGCTGGCTTTACAAATGGTGGTCATGGGTCAAACATCAATGCGAAATTACGAAAAACCTAAGCTCTCAAGCAAATGCAAGTGCAGAGGCTTTTACAAATGTAAGCAGTGGCGCAAGCGGAGGAGGCTTTAGTCTTGATACGCTTGCAGCTGCGATAGATAATGCATATAACAATATATTGCCACAGACCCTAGAAGTATCTGTCACAGCAGTTGATGATAACGTAGTGACTGGTAATGCAGATAAGGCAGTGACAGCAACCTTGACATCGAGGGCAATATCTTAGAGCATGAAAAATTCACAAAGAATAGGTCTGCATATCACATGACAACACCCCAACTTTAGTAGGTGAGGGCTACTGCAAACTCTACTATAAGTATATTTGATGGCGAAGGTGAAAATGCACCACTATGGCACGACAACTACTGATAATGATGGCAACTGGTCATACACACCAAATTCGCCTCTAGCTGACGGCGATCGCCATTACTATCGAAGCTAGTAAAGTAGCTGCAAACGGCGAAGAGCTAAAAAGCTACAAGCACACAAGAGATAACTGTTGATACAGACAATAGCACCTTGTCTATCACAAAAATATCTACTGATGATTTTGCTGACCTATCACACTATAACACAATGTATGATAGCAATAAACAATACGACTTTTCACCGACCATAGAGGGCAAAGCAGAGCCATTTGCTGATATAAATTTGGTTATCAAAACTGCTGATATTATTAATCGCGATGGTCTGAGGCAACTCATGGCTAGGTAAAGCAGCTCAAGTGGTCGAAGAACTAAGCGCCAAGGCTGATGCTGATGGTAACTGGAAAGTCGAAAGTAGTGTTTTTAAACAATAGAGATTTTGAGTACACAGTCCAAGCTTCATCAGTAGATGAGGGCTGGCAATAAATACGCAGAACCTCAAGCAACGACATTTTATATGCCACTTGAGCCTATAACTGTTGCTCCAACTGACCACCTATAATATAAATTTAATGTGGAGATCTCTCTCACTCACTCTTACTGACTTCAAATACTCTTTTTACGTCGTATTCTTTGCCAGCGTCGTGATCTTTTAAAAGTTTAGCCACGACTGGGCTTAGAAGGATAATGGCGATCAGTGGCACAACCATAAGGCCGTTAAACATATCTGCTAAACTCCAGACAAAATCGACCTTTTGCAAGCTGCCTAAAAGACAAAAAACAACAACTAAAATTTTAAAATTTAACCGCCTTTGCGCCAGAGGTAGCGCACGTTGATCTCAGCGAAGTAGTACCAGCCAATGATCGTCGTAAATGCAAAGAAAAATAGGCAGATCGCCACGAAGCTATAACCGCCAGTTTTGCCAAAGATATGTGACGAGAACGCCTCTTGCACCAGGTGATGCCAGTAAAGACTGCCTTGCCGTTTTTCAAAGCTGATGACGTTTGCAGTTAGCACCACAAAAACGGTTATATTTAAGATGACAAAGGTGTCTATAAAGACGCTCATTATGCCAAGGACAGCTTGATCGACTGGGTGTTTGACGTTTGCAGCAGCATGTGCGTGCGGAGTCGAGCCCATGCCAGCTTCGTTGCTAAAAAGACCCCTTGCGATGCCGTATCTCATAGCAGCTGCGATGCTAGCTCCAGTTGCCCCGCCCCAAGCAGCCGAAGGGTCAAACGCAGCCTTAAATATTAGCGAGATCGCCTCTGGGATTTGGTGAGAGTTAAGCGATGATAACCACGCCAACGACGATGTAAAAGTAGTGCCATTAGCGGCACGATCTTTTCAGCGACCCTTGCGATCGCCTTTACGCCGCCTATGAAAATTAGCGCGCAAATGAGAGCCAAAAACGCCCCTGTTAGCCACTGCGGTATGCCAAAAGCGCCGCTAAAGCCGTCTGATATGGAGTTTGCTTGAACCATGTTGCCGATAAAAGCCAAGTGCGATGATGATGGCGATAGCGAAAAATCCAGCTAGAAATTTCGCCCATTTGCCCCTTTAATCCGCGGCTTATGTAAAAGGCTGGGACCGCCTATCGATGTGGCCGCTGTCATCTTTGGTGCGGTAAATTTGAGCTAGACAAATTTCAGCAGAATTTGTAGCCATACCCAAAAAGGCTGCGCACCACATCCAAAAATGGCTCCGGGACCGCCCATGATAAGCGCTGTGGTCGCCCCCACTGAGGTTGCCAGTGCCAACTTGCGCCGCGATAGCGGTGCTACTGCTGAAACGAGCTCATACCAGCCTTGCCGGCAGCCTCGCCGTGAAGTGAGAAATTTCAAAAAGTTCGCCTAAACCCATCTTAACGTTAAAAATCTGAACAAAGCCAAGTCTAATGGTGAAAAAATAGTCCAGTGCCGCAAAGTAGGGCGATTAGGAAGTATGGACCCCAAAGAAATGAGTTATACTTTCAACGCAGTTATTTAAAATTTCAGCAAGAATTGCAGGCATTTTTAACTTTCGTGATTGATTTGGATTTAAAGTATATTTGAATAAATATAGAAATTAAATTAACTACTAAAAATCATGGCCGAGCTAAAACTTTTTACACAAAAGCGCTCTGCAAAACCATGCTTGAGTAGTAGTAAAAGCTGTAAAATAGCCTATCATCATAGCTTAGCTCGTCTTGATCTACGATATCAAGATACTTTGGCTCTAGCATTTGCTCCATTTTTGCAAGCGGCTTTGCGTGCCCAAGCTGCTCTAGCTTCTCGCAAATTTCAAGCATAAATTTAAAAAAGAGTTCAAGCTTACGCGAGATAAATTAGCTGCTTCGCCTTTTTCGTCTAGCGCACTTTTATAAAGTCGCACTAAAAAACGAGCGCAAAGGGCGTTGCGTGCCAAAAATGTCTCTTGATATTCACACTCACCAAAGATTTCATCAAGTAGCTCGCTAAAGCTCTTTTTCATCAAATTTGCTCTTTTTTACAGCCTTTGTAAGTGTATTTAAAATTTGCGCAAAAAGCTCCGCCGTACCGTAGCTACAGCTTAGCCTATCCCACGGCACGTCTTTTATCTTTAAATTTGCGATATATGTTAAAATTTTGCTCGACCATGTGCGTACCTTTTTAAATTTCAAAAGAATAAAGCCCTAAAGTGGCCCTTTGACCTTATCTTTTCTAGCCACTCATTTAGCGTTTTTCAAAGCCTATGCCCTTGCTTTTTGTAAAAACGAGCGGTTTTTCTAGGGTATTTTTGCTCGACCCAGCCGCCAAAAATCATGCGGATAAAAGGTAGTCTTTGCTCTCTTTTGTGTGATTTTTTTAGATATGGCGGGATCTTTAGAATTCTTCGCTTTGCACGTATCTTAGGGCGGCATTTATCGCGTTGTAGCTGGAGTTTGACTTTGGCGAGCTAGCTGGATAGACGGCGCACTGAGCCAGTATGATCCTAGCCTCTGGAAAGCCTATCTCTTTTACGACACTTAGCGTGCTTGCGGCTGAAATGTAGTGCATTTGGGTTTGCGTTGCCGATGTCTTCGCTGGCAAATATCGCCATCCTTCTAGCGATAAGTCAGCGCTCTCGCCAGAGTCTATGAGCCTTGCGAGATAGTATATGACGGCGTTTTCGTCGCTTCCGCGCAGACTTTTTATAAAGCACTTGCTAGCTCGTAGTGCGTGTCATCCTCTTTTGCCCCCTCTTTTAGGGCGTTTTTGGCGAAGTGTTTTTCAAATTTTCTATGCTCACATTTTTCATCAAGCGTGACGGCAAATTCTAATAAATGTAGCACAGCTCTTGCGTCACCGCCGCTACTTTTTAAAGAGATACTCTTTTGCTTCTTCGTCAATGCTAAATGAATTTGCTCTCTTATCTTGCCAAGAGCTCCTCAAAATCGCCACTGCTAAGCGGCCTAAACTCAAAGAGCATCGAGCGACTTCTGATGCCTGAGCTTAGTGTGAAGAAGGGATTTTCCGTGCTAGCACCGATGACTAGGGCTTTGTAGTTTTTCCATGGGGATGAGTAGCGCTTCTTGCTGGGTTTTGCTAAGCCTGTGGATCTCGTCTATGAAAAAGAGCGGCTTATTTAGGGCGTTCTCGTAGTTTTTTAAAATTTTGCGAAAGTCATCTATCTTTAAATTTCCGCCGTCAAACTCGTAAAAGTCGTAGTTTGCCCCACTTGCCACAGCCCTTGCAAAGCTCGTCTTGCCACAGCCTGCTGGACCATAAAAATATGGAGTGCGGTATCTTGCTTGTGATTATCAGTACTAAAAAGGCCGCTTTAACCGCCTTTTGACCTGCACATTCATCAAGTTTTTGGTCTAAAACATCAGTGCAAGTGAGCTCAGTTTACTCCTTTGCCGCTTTTTGGTAGAGTACTAGCCTTTGCACTAAGGCTCTCTATCTTTAGCTCGTAAATTTCTCATATTTTTAGCCCATACTCGGCCGCCACGTCAAAGGTGCTCATCGCGTAGGCTGTGTATTTTTGGCTGAGAATTTTGTAAAATTTCATATCTTTTGGCATCATCTGTCACTTCGTAGGCTCTTGTTTTTTGCGATGGCGCTTTTGTATTCAGTCGTAAAGACCTTGCCACAAGCGCCTTGCCGTCGTCTTTTATCATTTCTAGCTCGCTATCATTTAGGTGTGGGACCTTGTTGAAGCTAACGCAGACAAACTCCACTTTTCGTCCATTTTGCAGCAGTTTTTGCCTTGCTACCAGCGCTCGCTCCGTGGATAAAAAATACTCTCACCAACCCTAACTGGCGAGATCGGCACGCTAAAAATTTCTCCCTCATTATCTCACGCATGAGATCACGCCGTATTCACAACCATCGATGATCTCAAAGCGCCTCGTCAGGGACTTAGTTCTCTATCTTTTCGTCTCATTTTCATCCTTTTTGCAAAATATTTTTAAATTTAAGTGCTTAAAGGCTAGTATAACATGAACTCAAGGAAAAATATGAAAAATCTCTAATTTTTGCCCTTTTTGCTGGGCGTAATTATTTGGTGCAAGCGAGGTTTGCAAGGAGTATGTCAAGCAAAGTAGGCTCTATCTTGACGAGCTTTACGCCAAAGAGAGCAAGAAGCTTGCGGGTGACGAGAAGGCGCTAAGGCTTTTGAGCTTAGTTGATGAATTAAGCAAAGGCAAAGCGGCCAGAAGCGATGATAATGCAAAATAACGATGAGAAATTTTGCAAAAGTGAGCTAGAAAAGGTAAAATAAGCTTCTTTCTGAGCTTAAAAAATAGCTCAAACTTTGAGCGTTTAAGTCCCACTCAATGGGCGTTTTGCCGTGGTTTGCTAGGTAGATATTTGCCTTTGAAAAGTGCCTGCAGCCAAAAACGCCCCACGAGCTAGCGGACTTGGGTGGGCTGCCTCTAAAAATGAGGTGCTTGCTAGCGTCTATTAGCGGTGCTTTTGCCTTGGCTGGGTTGCCCCAGAGCATAAAAACTACGTTTTGTAGGTCTCACTTATCTTTCTTATGACAGCGTCTGTAAAGCCCTGCCAGCCAAAGCTAGCGTGAGAATTTGCCGCTCCAGCACCCTACGCTAAGGGTAGAGTTTAGAAGCAGCACGCCTTGCTTTGCCCACTTTGTAAGATCGCCGCTATTTGGCTCTTTTATGCCAAGATCGGCGTAAATTCTTTATAGATATTCACAAGGCTTGGCGGCACTCTCACGCCACTTGGCACTGAAAAAGCTTAGCCCATGGCTTGATTTGCGCCGTGATATGGGTCTTGGCCTAGGATGACGACCTTTACGGCGTGAGAATGGCGTTAGATTAAATGCGTTAAATATAAGCCCGCTTGGTGGATAGACGACGCCAGCGCTCTTTGCTTTTAAGAGTCTCTCTTGGATGCGTGCGAAAGTACTTTCACTCAAAAACTCATCTTTTAGCACCTCTTTCCAGCTTGGCTCGATCTTTACGTCATCTAACTTATCTGCATTTTCCTGTCCTTTTTGTTTTAGCGGTATAATTTTAACTCAATTTATCCAAAGGAAAGAGCTGTGTCAGAGCAAATTACTTAATAAAATCCACGATCTTCTTAGCAAAAATGGGGCGGGAATTAGAGTGATAGAGCATGAGAGCGCTAGGACTTCAGAGGAGGTTGCAGATAAAGGTGCAAGATGAGCCAAGGCGCAAAAGGCGCTGGTGTGCTCTATAAAGAGGCATTGATGAAGCAAAATTTGAAAATATCTAAAGATGAAAATGTGCTAGATGGCTACTTGCTAGATGATGAAAAAGCCAGTGATGAAGGCTGGTAAATTTACTTGCTTGCGGTCTTGCCAGCTGACGAGCAGGCTGATCTTGACGCGCTTACGCAGATGATGGTAAAAAGCAAGCCTTTGCTAGCCCAGAGGAGGTTACAGCGCTTGCTGATTGCGTAGTTTGGCTCGGTTCCACCATTTAGCTTTCATAAAATTTGCACCTGTTGTTGTGGATGAGAGTTTGCTAGAGCGAAACGAGGAGATCGCCTTTAATGCAGGACTTCTTGATAGATCAGCTCGTCCTAAACGCAAAAGACTACGCTAGGATAGTAAAGCCGGTATTTGTTAAATGCAAAGAAAAGTGCTAGGCTAACCACTTCCTAGCACATTTTTGATCGGGGAGAAAAAAATGGATTTCAAGTAATGCAAAGACGAGAAATTGCTAACTTATTTCTAATGACAAATATTATCAGGGATAATCTTAAAATATAATAGTATATTGATAAAACACGCATATTTTAGGGATACTTATCTTTATATATATAAAACATATTTTAAAAATCCAGTAATTCTGGCTCAATTTACTAAATTTAAAAAGAATTTATAAAAATTTGCTTAGCAATTAAGTTTAGCTTTAGAAAGCCCATTTCGATAAAAATCCTTTAATCGTTCTTTTATCGTAAAAAGACAATTCTGATATAAGGAAAAACAATGAGCGATATCATCGCATACAAACTCAAATGGCGAAATAGTCGATACTCAAAGTATCGCAGGGCGTGAGAGTAGTGCTGAGCCTATCTATTTTGACAACTCAAAAGAGGCACTACACGTTATCAGGCACTCCTGTGCACACCTCATGGCACAAAGCTATCAAATCACTCTATCCAAAGGCGAAAAGTCTTTGTCGGACCAAACGTAGAAGATGGATTTTATTATGATTTTAGAGTTGATGATGAGGGCACGAAGCTAGGCGAGAGCGATCTAGCAGCGATCGAAGATAAGATGAAAGAGCTTGCTGAGAAGAGGTTGACATCGTTAAAACCTGCTCAACCAAAAGCTAATATGAGTGAGAATTTAAAAACGACGATCTAAAACAAAGAGGTCTTAAAAAGAATCTCCAGATGGCGAAGTGAGTAGCTACGCACAAGGCGATTTTTGAAAGATCTTTGCCGCGGACCGCACGTGCCAAATACTAAATTTTTACAGATGTCTTCAGCTTTACGCGCGTGGCTGGGGCATATCTTGGCGGCGATGAGAGTCGTGAGATGCTAACTAGATTTATGGCACAGCTTACGCAGACAAAGAGAGTCTAAAAGAGCACATCCGCATCATCGAAGAGGCTAAAAGCGTGACCACAGAAAGCTTGGCGTCGAGATGAAGCTATTTACATTTGATGAAGAAGTGGGCGGCGGTTTCGCCGATCTGGCTGACCAAATGGCGGACGCTTGAGATCAAAACTAGAGCAATTACTATACAAAGCTCACCGTGACCGCGGCTACGAGCCAGTGCGAGGACCCTGAGCTTTTAAAGGCTGATGTGTGGAGAAGAAGCGGCCACTACGCAAACTACAAAGAAAATATGTACTGCACAACGATCGATGAGACAGAGTATGGCATCAAGCCGATGAACTGTGTTGGTCACATCAAAGTCTATCAAAGTGACATCCGCTCTTACCGCGACTTACCGCTTCGACCTTTTCGAGTACGGCGTCGTACATCGCCATGAAAAAGCGGCGTACTTCACGGACTTTTCAGAGTTAGAGAATGGTCACAAGATGACTCACATATCTTTTGTATGCCAAGCCAGATCAAAGAAAATATCTTAGAAATTTTAAAAATTTGCTGGCAAGATAATGGAAATATCTTTGGCTTCCACTATGAGATGGAGATATCAACAAGCCAGCCAAAGCGATCGGTGGCGATGAAAGTGGGATACAGCACAAAAGCGCTAAAAGAAGCTCTTGATGATGGCTTTAAATACGGCATCGACGAGGGCGGCGGCGCATTTTTATGGACCAAAGATCGACATTAAGATAACTGACGCGCTTAAGAGAAAGTGGCAGTGCGGCACGATACAAGTGGATTTTTAACTTGCCAGAGCGCTTTGATCTAGGCTACATCGACGCAAATAACGAAAGACAGCGCCCTGTAATGCTTCACAGAGCCTTGCTTGGCAGTTTTGAGAGATTTATAGGAATTTTACTTGAGCACACTGCTGGCGAGCTACCATTTTTCATAGCCCCTACGCAGGTTGTCATCGTGCCTATTAGCGACGCGCATTTAGACTATGCAAAAGAAATTTCACGCGAGCTAAGAAAGATCAACGTCGATAGCGAGATCGCAAGTAAAAATGAGAGTTTAAATAAGAGAATAAGAACGGCAGAAAAACAAAGGCGCTTTGATGATAGTCGTGCTAGGAGACAACGAAGTAGCGAACAAGAGCGTTGCATTGCGCGACAGACAGGCTAGGACGCAGAGCGATATGAGCTTGGCGGAATTTATAAATTTAACGAAGGAGAAACTTAGTGAGGTACATTTTTGAGTAAGGAAAATGAAGTATTGCTCAATGAGGACATAAGGGCGAGAGAGGTAAGATGTGTAGGAGACGATGGTAGCGGCGTATGGTGTCATCTCAAGGAGATGAGGCTTTAGAGATCTCAAATAAGCTTGGGCTTGACTTGGTGCTTATAGCGCCAGATGCGAAGCCGCCAGTTTGCAAGATAATGGACTACGGCAAATTCCGCTATCAGCAAGAGAAAAAGCAAAAAGAGGCCAAGAAAAAGCAAAAAACCATCGAGATAAAAGAGATAAAACTCTCTGTCAAGATCGCCCAAAAACGATATAAACTACAAGGTTAAACACGCAAGCGAGTTTTTGCAAGATGGCAAACACGTTACACTCGTGTATTTTTAAAAGGGTCGCGAGATGAGCACCCCAGAGGCTAGCGTAGCCATGCTTGAGAAGGTCTGGGAGATGATCAAAGATGAAGCTGACCGCGACAAAGAGCCTATAATAGAAGGTCGTTATGTAAATATGCTTGTAACTCCAAAAAAGGGTTAAATTCTCACAAAGAGCAGGCTAGGGCTTGCTCTTTTTTGCATTAAATTTTAATACAAAATCTCACAAATAACTATTTTCAAAAATTCTATCATTTTTATATCTGCTAAATTTACGCAAAGGGCGTTTGCGGTTGATGTGGCTTTTGATTCGATTTACATCAGGATAAATTGAGGCGTAGCTCATTTGAGTAAATTTTCGATTTTTGCTTACTGAAATTTAATACTTTGACATCACTTGTATAGACGTTGTGCTGAAAAATAATCTGAACAAATTGACTTTCTTGTGAGTTTTGTACATTTGAGTGTTTGCGTGGGTGTTTGAAATCAATTTTGTCTAATTGCAGACTAATTTGGTAAGAAACTTAATTAGTTTGTAGCTTAAATTTATCACTCTAAATTCTCTTGTTCGAATTTGATTATCTTGCTGTCACTCGCAAAAAAGCGCTGTACCTAAAAACTTCTTGCGAGTTTTACGATTTTCGTTTTTATATGCTTGCATGAGTATTTGAGGCTAAATTTGGCAAAAAGAATATCGTTTTTAATGATGCTTTTTACAAAATGTTTTGACTACTTTTGGTTTTATGTGATGAGCAAATTTGGCAAGAAACTTGATTATTTGTAGCTTAAATTAGCAAATTTTAATCTTTGCTTAGCAGAATTTAATCATTTTTGCTATCGCTAGCGTGGGTTACTTTATTGAAATTTGACCAAGCAAACGCAGTCCATTAGAGTAAAGTTGAACTTCTTGTGAGTTTGTAAATTTGAAATGCGGTGCAGGGTGTTTTAAGCTAAATTTAGTAAGAAATTCGCTTGTTTGTAGTTTCAATTTATAAAAAGAGAGTGAGGCTGGACGAGCCTAAATTTACTCAAATTCATAAGCCGTTTCTTGTCAGTGCTTTTGATATCTGCTTGAGAAATTTTAGGTTTTGCTCGCTTTCTGGTAAGATTTTGTCATTTAGCCTTACTATGTCGAAGTTGCAAGCGCTATAAAAAAATCCTTAAAGTCGCTAGAAATTCATCTGCTAGCAAAGCTTCTTATTACCAAGTAGTCACGCATAGACCGCACCACTCGTGCAATCAAGCAAAATATCAACAGGATGCTCCACGGCAAAAACTTTCAATCTTACTGCACAAACCCTCGCCACTCCACCATTTGCCGCCATATCAGCTTTTTAATAAATTTATATCAGAAGCTCTAAAAAGTGGTCTGCTCGCCACCCTAGTGAATGTAGCCAAGCTTCAAATCCACATCCGCCACGCCAGCAAAATTTTGTCAAAAACGAACGTTCTATACACACCGTATAAAATGCTTCAAGCTAGCGTAAATTTGATAGCTTGCTAGTAAAATTTGCCGTGCAAAAGGCAAATTCTATTTTGGCTAAAACCCTAGCCAGCCTTATATTAATTTACGCTCAAAATTGAGCTGGACGTAAATTACAGAGCAAATCAGCCTACACATATCCTTGATCTATCATCGCATCAGCCACTTTTTCTAAAGCCAGCGATATTTGAGCCAAGCACCAAGTTGCCCTCATCGCCAAACTCTTTACTCGTTTCGTAGCTTAGCTCAAAGATGTGGTTCATGATGCCATGAAGTCTGCGATCGACCTCCCTCGAAGCTCCACGAAGTCATGCCAGCATTTTGCATCATCTCAAGTCCGCTTGTGCCCACGCCACCAGCGTTTGCTGCTTTTGCTGGAGCAAAGTAAAAGTCTTTTGCGCGAGCATGGGTTATCGCATCAAGCGTGCTTGGCATGTTCGCGCCCTCAGCCACGAAGCGGCAGCCATTTGCGTAAAAGCACTTTTTATGTCAGCTAGGTGAAGCTCATTTTGTGTCGCACACAGGAAGGCTCCGTCGCATGGCACGTCCCAGACGCCGTTTCTGCCCTCTTTGTATTCGCTCACGCTTACATATTTTGCGTTTGGTCAGGTGGTGTATTCGCTAAGGCGAGCGCGCTTGACCTCTTTTAACTCTTTAAGCACTGCTAGATCAATGCCCTCAGCGTCATAGACGTATCCGTTTGAGTCAGAGACGGTGATAGGCAGTGCGCCTGCTTGATAGAGCTTTTTCGACTGTGTAGATGGCGACGTTTCCGCTACCACTGATGCTGCATTTTTGCCCTCTAGATCAAGTCCAGCTTTTTAGCATGTTTTTGAGTGAAATATACTAGTCCGTATCCAGTGGCCTCTGTGCGCGCTAGGCTGCCGCCCCAGTTTAGCCCCTGCCAGTTAGGATGCCATCAAATCTGCCAGTTAGCTTTTTATACTGGCCAAACATATAGCCGATCTCTCTAGCGCCCACGCCAATGTCGCCTGCTGGTACATCCACAGTGTTGCCGATGTGGCGATATAGCTCGCTCATAAATGCTTGGCAAAAGCGCATTATCTCGCCCTCGCTCTTGCCCTTTGGATCAAAGGTGCTGCCGCCTTTGCGCCGCCGATATTTACGCCAGTGAGCGAGTTTTTTTGGGTAATTTGCTCAAATCCAAGAAATTTTAGCACGCCAAGATCGACGCTTGGGTGGAGCCTTAGACCGCCCTTGTATGGGCCAACGGCTGAGTTAAATTGCACGCGGTAGCCGTTATTTACCTTTGGTCTGCCATCATCGCCCGTGTATGTCACGCGAAAGATCACCGTGCGCTCAGGGATGACGATGCGCTCTAGGATCGCGTGTTTTTGGTACTTGCTCTCTCTTTTTGATAAGCGGCTCTAGGGCTGTTTAGAACCTCAGTCGCAGCTTGGACAAAGACGCCTTGACCTGGGTTGGTCTTCTTTATCCACTCCATCGTTTGTTCGATGTACTCGCTCATTTTTGCTCCTTTTTCCCTTTTTGTAGTTAAATATTAGCTCGGCTGAAAAATTTTTATTTAAAGATATTTTTAATATTTTTATTTTTGGGCAATGAGTGTTACATATCGAAACTAAATTTATAAAAAGTGGTTTTTGCTTTGGTTGCTAGGATAAATATAAAATTTACTCAATTTGCGTCATCTCTTGCCAAAAAGGAATTGCTGTGTCGTCTGCTTGGACCAAAGTGAGTATTTGCTGGGTTGAAGGCAGGGCTTCATCGCTTAGCCTTGCTATATAGGTGCTAGCAAGCGCTATGAAAGATTTTTCAAAGTCGCTCGCAACGCACCTGCTACAAAGCTCCTCATCTTCAAGTAGCCACGCATAGACCGCACCACTCGTGCAATCAAGCAAAAATATCCAGGATCTCCCACGGCAAAACTATCAAATTTGCTGGGCGAGCTTCACCCTGCCACCATTTGCCTCAAACTCATCTACGCTATTTAGCCGCACTAGCTCGCTCGCGTAGTCGCCTCTGGAGCCAAAGCTGACATTGCACATTCAAACTCTCCAAGCTCAAATTTGATTAAAAGCTTTGTAGATTGGCTGGGAAATGTACGCCAAAGGCTCTTTTGCGCTTGCATAAACGCCAAGCATCCTTTTGCGGCAAAAGTCTCATACCGCTCATGCCATCTTTGCTCTAGTGGCAAGAAAATGTGATCTAGTTTCTAGCGATCTCATCTAATTTTAAAAACATATCGCTCCTTAAAATTTGCTAGATTTGTCAAATTTATCAAATTTAACCAAGCGCGCTTTGAGAATTGGGTTATAATCGCCATAAATTTAAGGAGCTAGCGTGGTTAGATCATATCCTCTTGATATGCACTGGCGTGGAGTTTCGCGGGCACGGCGTAACCGGCATTTACGAGATGGGTGAGCGCATTGCATTTGTGCATTTTGCTTTTGGGGTGCCTAACGAGCTAGAGATAGCTCAAAAACTAACGCCAAAACTACGTGCTACTAGATACATTTTCCGCGACTTTAGCGAGCATAAAAAGATCAACGCTTACCTACAAACAAAGCGAAAATTTTTATAGCTAGCAATGCGCGTTGCTACCCAGAAAATGGCTACTTCGATGCTAAATACTAGATACTACAAAGGGCTACATCGAATTCCCCAGCAAAACTTATAAAGATAAGTGACGGGCTGATGAGCGAGAGCTCGGCGTTGCTAAGGAGCCTGTAAAGAGATATATAACGACGCTAAAACGTATGGAATTTGATGGTTTTTGCGTGCGAATGAGCTCGCCATTTATGATGGAGTGCAAAGAAAGTACTGGACGGCACAGAGCTCAAAAGCAGAAGCAAAAGATGAAAATGTAAACGTTAATTTGCCGCCAAAAGAGCAGGGGCGCAAGGATGAGGCAAGACCATCTGGCGGCTAAAGCTTGGCGCATATCTCCACACCAGTTTGCCTGAATGATGGGGTGCTTTACTTTGGCACCGCTGGCAAGGGCGGAGATCTATACGCCGTGGATGCAAAAAGTGGCGAGGTGATGTTTAAGTTTTAAAACCAGCGGCACGGAGCATTTTGTTTGGATCAAAGGTCAAATTACGCTCGCAAACCGCAAAAATAAGCCAGTTTTGATAAGTGCTAAAGATGACACACTTTTTAAAAAGAGATAGAGTTTGAAAGTTTAGTCTTAGCGCAGATCAGATCATGCTAGTAAGTGGTGGCAGGCTCTACGCTGTGGCAAATGACGGAGCTAAAATTACGCCGTTTGCGCGAAGTGTAGCCTAGCGAAAGTATCGCCAAAGCCGTAGCAGATATAAATTTGATCTCTTCTTCTTATATCTTTTTATCGCCTCTACGATGACCTCTTCTAGGTCGTCATTTGGTTCTTTGTTCATATCATCGTAGGTGTTTTTCAAGGATAGTTTTTAAGTTTTTCTCGACGTAGCTAGTATCGAAAAATCCCCTTCTAAACTCCTTACTTTTGCTGATCGTTAGCAAAAATGGGATGATCGTTCGCACGCCCTCGATGGTAAATTCTTCAAGTGCTCTTTCAAGCTTATTTAGCAAGGTCGTAGTCGGTCGCCTTGACGATCAGTGCGATAAGTGAGTCGTAAAATGGCGGTATAGTGTAGTCTTTATATACGTGGCTATCGACGCGCACAGATGGGCCAAGAGCTGGGTGAGTAGCCCTCGGTCGTGCACGGTGCTGGGATGAAAATTCTCCCAGACATTTTCAGCCGTGATCCTAGCCTCTATCGCATAGCCACGCGGTTTGATGTCGCTTTGCTCGATCTCGAAAAATTTCACCAGCTGCTATTCTTATCTGCTAACGACAGAGATCATGTCCTGTGATCTCTTCGGTGATGCCGTGCTCCACTTGGATACGGGTGTTCATCTCCATAAAGTAAAAAGTTGTTGTAGTCATCTAGGCAAAAACTCGATAGTTCCTACGTTTGAGTAGCCCACAGCCTTTGCAGCAGCCACTGCGGTAACGCCCATGATCTTTCTTACGTCTTTCGCTGATTGATGGGCGAGGTGCGATCTCGATGATCTTTTTGGTGGCGCCTTTGGATGAGAGCAGTCACGCTCGCAAAGGTGAATGATGTTGCCGTAGTTGTCACCTGTACTTTGAAACTCGGATGTGGCGAGGATTGACGACAAGCTTCTCCATAAAAACTTCGTCGTTGTTAAAGTATGCTTTTGCCTCTCTGGTGCACGACTCAAAGGCATCTTTGCACTATCTTCTTCTGCCAGACCTCCTGATGCCGCGGCCACCACCACCACCGCTTGCTTTTAAGATGACTGGGTAGCCGATGCGTCTGGCATGCTCTTTTATGGCGTCCATGCTCTCATCATTTAGCTTTTTTCAGTACTGGCACTATCGGTATGCCGTTTTTCTTCATCAGATATCTAGCGATGTTTTTATCGCCCATTTTCTTGATGACTTCGGCTTTTGGACCGATGAAAATGAGCCCAGCATCCTCAACTGCCTTTTACCGATTCGTAGTTTTCGGCAAAAGCCGTATCCTGGGTGTATCGCGTCAGCCCCGCACTCTTTAGCAAGCTTTACGATCGCTTTGGCGTCAAGATAGCCTTTGATCGGATCTTCGCCCACTTGATAGGCCTCATCAGCGATCCTGACGTGTATAGCACTCACTGTCTGGTGCTGTGTAGATTCCTACGCTTTGGATGTGTAAATCCTCAGCTCTGACTATCTAACTGCGATCTCACCCACGATTTGCGATAAAGAATTTTATGTATCATAGGCTATCCTTTTTGAGTTTTTCTTATCATATAACTATGTCGTTTTATTTTTAGATAAATTGTTAAGTCTGGTTTTAAAATGTGAGTGCAAAGGCTAAATTTACACTCACATTTCTTTATTTGCTGATGATTTGTGGGAAAGGTGTGGCTAGGGCTTTTTGCTAAAGTCTTGCGACTCGATCGTGAAAATTGTAGCAAATCTTTGAATGCCCTCTTTTTATAAGCACGCCTTTGGATGGTAAAAAGGACTAAATTCCCGCCTTGTTTGGTGTAGCGATATATCGAGTGCTCGGCTGTTGGCACGCCATTTAGGGTTTGAAAAATATCGTGATATCAAGATACATTTCATTTACGAGCGAGCCCTTTTTATAAGCCACTTTTAGCCCTTTTGCTTTTAGCTCTTTTAGATCATTTATCTTTTGCTCGACCGCTTGCTCTGGTGTAGCGTCAGATTGGGGTATTTAGCGAGCATGTGCTAAAACTATCTATCTTCTCGCCGGGAGCAAGTACTCCTGCGTGAATAAATGGCACAGGTTTGGCTGAGCCTCGCTAGCGAGTAGAGTCTGTTGTCAAATTTTATCTGCATCGGCTCAAAATACTGAGTAGCTGCGAGCAAGAGCACTGGCAAAGCGATAAATGCTAAAAATTTCTTCATCAATTCCCTTTAAAATGGATTTACTATCATTACCCAGATGATGATGAGCATCGCGATAGTTGGCACTTCGTTGTAAGCTCTAAAGAAGATGCCGCTTTTTGTTACAGCGTTTCTCTTTAAGCTGCTTCATGTAGCGTCCAAGGTCTAGGTGATAGATAGCCATTAAGATGACAACTAAAAATTTTGACGTGGATGTGACCAGTTTTTATAAGATCAGGCATCGCGATAAGTATCAAAATGCCAGTGACAAATGAGCCAATCAGTGCGACCCAGCCGATGTAGTGATACATCTTATACTCCATCACCTCAACCACTTTTTACAAAGTCAGGTTTGTCCATGTTTTCTACGTGATAAACGTGGGGCCTTTGACTGATAAAAACAGCACTGCCATCCACGGATGAGAAAACAAGAGTGGAGGTATTTTAAGTAAAGATAATATTCTGCCATAACGTCTCCTTTATCTAAAAAGTATCTCTTTTCTAGCTTCAAATTCAGCCTTGCTGATCGCACCACTCTCAAAAAGCTCATAAAGCCTTTTTAAGTCATCCTCTTTATCTTTTAGTTTTTAGTCTCTCTTTTAGCTCGACTTTTGTAAGTATTTTCTCGACATAAGCACCAACCAAAAATGCATCGATAAGCCACCAAATGCCCCAGATAGCTAAGAATGGTATGCCTATAATGAAATAAAACGTAGAGTAGCCAACGAAAAATAGTCCCATCATCAAAAAGCCAGTGATAAATTACTAAGGTAAATCTCATGCGCCCCTAAAGCCAGCCAGTAAGTAGCCAAAGCGCGTATGCGACGTAGATATTATTTCCACTCTCTCCTTTTTCTAAAACTTTGCCAAAGTATCATCACGACGCAAAGATCAATCATCACATCAGCGAAGTTAAAGACCGCAAAGTTAAACCACTTGCTGCCAAAGACGTAATCCACGACGCCGCCATGGATAAATCTATCTGTGATATTTGAGCTGCCAGCCCTAGCAAAGCCCAAGCCAAATGGCATGCGAGCAAAAGCAGTTTTTCTCAACGACTAGATAGACAAAAACGCCTAAAATGAGGGCGATCTGGATAAATTTTAAGCTCACTCATCTAAAAGGCAAACATCGAAAATGCAACGCCCTTATTATATGTAAGAACTAGCGAGAAAAACTCGCCCTCCCACGAAAAACCATCTATAAATATCATCTTTATCGCTTGATCAACGGTAAAAGACGAGGAAAAACGCAATGAAAAATTAACTAAGCTTTTTATGCATTTAGGGCTTTTTAAATTTTCTCAACTTCATCCATGCGTTTTTCAGCTAAAGTTTGATTTTTGCCCTCAAGCAAAGTCTGATCAAATTACCAGTGCCAGAGTATCTAAAGAGCGATCTTATGCCCTCTTTTTGCTAGAGGCTAGCTCTCAAGCTCTTTTAGCCCCTCTATCTTATCAAGCGGCTTTTTCTCTGTGATTTTTAAATCGGTAGTAAATTGCCGGATACGGCTTTAGCTCGCCAGAAATTCACTCAGCTTTTTGCCTTTTTAAGCATCATAGCAACTACTTGCATCGAAGTAACAAGGCCGTCGCCAGTTTTAGCGTAGTCGTTAAATATGACGTGACCGCTTTGCTCGCCACCAGTTATGCCATTTTTCTTTCATCATCTCAAGCACGTATTTATCGCCTACGTTTGAGCGAAGTAGCTTGATCTTGTGAGCTTTTAGATAGTCATCAAGTGCGGCGTTACTCATCACCGTAGCCACGATGGCTCCGTACCTTTTAGCGCCTTTTGCTCGTGTAAAAATGCTGCGTGAGCCAAGTATCGCGTCGCCATGCACAACTTCGCCGTTTTTCATCGACAACGACAAGCCTATCAGCATCGCCGTCAAAATGCGAAGCCGATGTCAGCACGAAGCCTTTTTACCTCGCTTGCTGAGATCTTCTGGATGAAGTGCGCCGCAGTTTTGGTTGATATTGCTACCATTTGGCTCGTCGTTTATGACGATGACGTCGGCTCCAAGCTCGCTAAATACAGTTGGTGCGACCTTGTAAGCAGCTCCGTTTGCCACGTCCAAAACTACTCGTAAATTCTTTAAATTTAGCTCTTTTGGGAATGAATTTTTGATCTGCACGATATATCTGCCGATAACATCGTCGATTCTCTTGTTTGCACCGATTTCTGTCATCGTGGGCATTTGCGATGAGCTCATCGTCGTAGAAGATTTTTCTATCTCGGCCTCTATCGTCTCATCAAGCTTGTTTGCCAAAGCTGTCACAGTTTGATGCCGTTATCGTAGTATGGGTTGTGTGAGGCGCTTATCATTATGCCAGCGTCACAGCGCATATTTTCTGTTAAAAATGCGATCGCAGGTGTTGGCATAGGGCCTATTTGAAGGACGTTGTAGCCAACTGCAGTTAGCCCCTGCAACGATGGCAGTTTCTATCATATAGCCGCTTTTCTGAGTATCTTTCCAACCAAGATCACATTTGTCGCTGAGGGTCTTTCTAAAAGTAAATTCCAGCAGCCATTGCAAGGCGCATAGATGTTTGAGCTGAAAGCTTTTCGCCAGCCTTACCACGAACTCCGTCTGTTCCAAAAAGTTTCATCAATTTATCCTTTTTATTATAAAAATGGTGCTAGTTTTATCAGAAATTATCAGTAAAATCTAAAATACTATTTGTTTTTAAAGCAGACTTAATTCAGATTACAATTAAATATATTTTTCATATAATCACGGACTAAAATTATCAAAAGGTATATTATGGCAAACCATAAATCTGCTGGAAAAAGAGCTAGACAAACTATAAAAAGAACAGAGAGAAACAGATTTTACCGCACTAGACTTAAAAATATCGACAAAAGCAGTGCGTGTAGCTGTAGAAGCTAAAGATCTAAATGCTGCAAATGAAGCTTTAAAAGTTGCTAACAAAAAGCTATCCACAGCTTCGTAAGTAGAGGCTTTTGAAGAAACAAACTGCTGCTCGCCGCGTTAGTCGCCTTGCTCAATTAGTAAATACTCTAAAAGCTGCTTAATCTATTAAATTTTAATGTTTGCTGATAAACTCCATCCATTTTTGGATCGCTATGATGAGAATTCTACGCTTCTAAGCGATCCAAATATAGCAAACGATATCGAAAAGATGACAAAGCTCTCAAAAGAGCAATCATCTATCGAACCAGTCGCAACTGCTGCATATCTACAAATTCTAAACGACATCGAAGAGAATAAAGCCTTACGCTGAGGACTCTGAGCTTGGCGAGCTTGCAAAAAGATGAGCTGCTAAAATTTAGAAAATTTCAAGAGAGAAGCTTGAAGAAGAGATTAAGTATTTCACTTCTTCCAAAAGATCCAAACGATGATAAAAATATATTTTTAGAAATTCGCGCAGGCACCGGTGGTGACGAGGGCTGCACTATTTGTTGGAGATCTTTTTAATGCTTACATCAGATATGCAGAGCTTCGTGGATACTCATTTGAGATCGTTAGCCAAAGCGAGGGCAACACTGGCGGCTTTAAAGAGATCATCGATGCTTATAAAAGGGCAAAGGCGCTTACTCTGAGGCTAGAAATTGAGGTGGCACACATAGGGTTCAGCGCGTGCCAGAGACTGAGAGCCAGGGCAGGGTGCACACCTCGGCTGTGACTGTGGCTATTATGCCAGAGGTTGAAGATAGCGAGATCGAGATCAATCCAAATGATATAAGAGTTGATGTTATGAGAAGCTCGGGTCACGGCGGTCAGTCGGTAAATACAACTGATAGTGCCGTTAGGGATCACGCACATACCAACAGGACTTGTTGTCACAAATCAAGATGGCAAGAGCCAGCACAAAAACAAAGAAGCTGCAATGAAGGTACTAAAGGCTAGACTTTACGAGATGCAAAGAGCAGAGAGACTTGCGAAAGAGACTAGTGAGCGCAAAGAGTCAAGTCGGCACTGGAGACCGCTCAGGCAGGATAAGAACTTATAACTATCCACAAAACCGCATAAGCGATCACCGCGCCAATTTAACACTTTACCGCCTTGATGCGATCATGGCTGCAGGATTGTTGACGAGATCATCGAGCCGCTTATCACTCACTATCACCAGAAGCTATGCCGAGGCTGGCATCTAAGCGCAAAATTATAAATTCTCACCAAGTCATTAAAATCAAAAATCTACAAACTAAGATCTAAAGTCATCTGATCTTGAACGATCTGTAGTTTGTCTGTTTTCATAATAAAAATAATATTTATTCATATATTTTTCATAATTTAAATTACAGTACAGATTTTTAGTTCATTTAATGCGATATTTTTGGGCTTTTGGTAAATTATAAATCTTTACTTGTGATATTAAGTACATTAATTGATCATAAGTTCGCGATAATATGATACTCTATAATACCCAAACATTAAATCAAAAATAAGGAGAAAATATGTCACTAAGCGCAGAAATCAACTAAATGTTGAGGATATCAGAAGTAAGAACAGGTGCGGTCAGAATTCGCTAATAGCTGGCAAACTAGCAGGTGGTGAAGTGCTAAAAAGCAACTATTACAGTTGATAGCGAGAAAGCTCTTGATCTTAAAGTTGGTAAAAAGCTATATTTTTATTCAAAGCTTCAAGTGTTATCGTTTCAAAGACGACAGCATCAAGCTTAGCGCAACAAATCAAATCAAAAGGCGTTGTTGGCGAGATAAAAAGACGGCGCTGTAAATGCTGAGGTTATCATTGATGCAAATGGCAGCAAAATTTCAGCTATCATCACAAGAGAGTCAGTTCAAATTGGCTTTAAAAGCAGGCGACAAAGTAACTGCTATCATCAAAGCAACTCAAATCATAGTTGGCGTTAAATAATTTCTCGGAGCACAGTGCGATCCTCTTAAATTAATTTCTAAACTTAAGCCAATATCCAAAATCAAATCCTAAAAATCTCATCATCACAAACACTAACTTTAATTAGTACTTGTGTTATCATGTAAAAATAAAATCTCAGATGTATAGTAAATTTACTTTAATTGCCTATATCAGCGTAAATATAAGTCAAAATTTGAATAAAAATAGTGTCAATACATATTACCAAACTACGCTCTAATCGCACTTAGCTTTAATAAAATTTTAATTTAAAAACTAATTAGACTATTTTAATAAAAAGTCGTATAATCCGGATTAGTGAATATCTCACTTCAAGGAGAGGCATGATTCGGTTTATCTAGAAGAGATTTTTGTGAGTAGCGCTATCGGAGCCACGGCACTGGCATGGGCGCTACGATTTAATAGCCAGCCAATGAGACGAAAAGATGTCAAATGGGACGATGGGTATGACGTAGTCATCATCGGACTGCAGGCTGCAGCCTTGCAGGTGTGACATCAGCTAAAAAGGCAACAAAGTCGTCTTGATCGAAAAGATGGGCCGCACAGGTGGCAACTCTGTCATCAACGGCGGGATTTTTGCCGTTCCAAATAGTGACATGCAAAAAGAAAGCTGGTATCAAAGATAGCACCGAGCTAGTTTATCAAGACTGCTTGAAAGCAGGCCGCGGCATCAACCACGTTGATCTTTTGGCAAAAGATCGGCGAGAGGCGCAAGATGCATGCAAGCTCACACGCGAGTTGTGGTGCAAAAATATATCGATCAGATCACTCACGCGGGTGGTCACTCAGTGCCAAAGAAGCCTTCAAACAGAGGTCGGCAGCGGCGCTGGCATCGTGCTTCCCATGACTGCGACATTTGAAAAGTTAGAAAGGCGCATCGATCAAAAAGGACATAAGCCCGGTGACTTTGTCTTTGACGACAAGGGCGCAGTTGTGGGCGTCATCGTTAGAGAAAACTACAGTTGATGGCAATTTGATGAGTGACGATGTCGAAAAACCAAAAGGCGGCGATACAAAATATATAAAAGCCAAAAAGGCGTTGTGCTGGCAGCTGGTGGCTTTTTGTAGAGATAAATGCAGGCGACTTCAAGATCCAAGGATCACACTGAGACAGACTCGACAAACCAACCGGGCTCAACAGCGGGCGCGCTTTTAGCGGCATTTAGAGCAGGTGCTTATCCGGTTCAGCGAGCTGGATACTAAATACGGCCCATGGGGATGTGCCGATGAGACAGGCTTTGGCGTGGGATCGATGTTTAACGCGTAAAATGGCTCTTTTCCATTTGGAGATTTCAGTCGATCAAGAACTCGCGACGCTATATGAACGAGGCTAGCTGACCGCAGGACAAGAACTGAAGCGATGTTTAAAGTCATCCATGAAAAAGGCGAAGATGATAAAAACTTCCCTATCAACTTCTGCGACTCAAGAGCCCTTCCTACATGCTCCCAGCTCACTGAAAAAGCTATCGCGGCTGGGATTACGAAGGTGACACACTTGATGCTTTGGCAGCGTGGTATAAGATCCAGTTGATGAGCTCACAGTCGCAAGATACAATGCGTTGTCAAAAAGGCGTAGATGAGGACTTTGGCAAGCCAGTTGTTGCGACTACGACAAAGGGCATGATATCTCGGTTCCGCCATTTTGCACGCAGGCGTGGCACGCTAAAGTTCACCACACAATGGGCGGCCTAAATATCAACACTAAAAGCCAAGTCATGAGATCTCAAACAGCTATACCTATACCAGTTATATGCAGCTGGCGAGATCCTGGGTGGCGTTCACGAGAGACCAGCCGTCTGGGATCAGTGGCTATAACTGATTGCTTGACATTTGGCATGATCGCTGCTGAAACTATCGGCTGAAAATAGGTGGCAGGCGCGCGCCACTGATCGACTAGATCTACACTCCGTTTTTACTCGCTCGAAAAGTACTCTTCTCTTCAAGCAGCAAACGTGCTTATCACGGTTGGTTTGCTCACATTTAGCTTTTCGCAAATGTCTGGAAAATTTTAAGCACGGTAAAACCATTTTTCATCGCTTAGCTCGCAAAGTAAATTATGATCTCTGCCTTTTCTCGCCAGAAGTGCCTGTAGTTTCTTTTCTAGCTCCGATTACATATCCTATCGCTACGCACCAAAGCGCGCCACGCAAAAGGTACGATCATCGGCCGCACTTCCAGCGTCCTTTGCTGCCTGCTGGGGCGTGATGGTCTGGGCTTACAAGATCGATCGCTCGCTCTGGGCCCGAGTTTGGGCACTCGCAAACTAGCACAAATGCCATACTAAGATCAAAAATAGGTTGAGAAAAGGTCAAATTCACATAGCGAGATCGTAGCTATCAAAAATAACAGCATTCTATGCAGCTCTTTTCGTTTTAAAAATTCGAGTAAAACCCTCTCTTGCGTAGCCAAAATGCAAAATTATCGTTGGCTGGTTTCTCGTAACTTTCCTTTTTGTGATTTTTGGCGTAATTATGAGTAAAAAGGATGGTGAAACTTATTAGCTGGAACGTAAATGGGCTGCGCGCAGTGGTGGCAAAAGATAGCTGGCTGGCTTGAGTGAGGTTAAGCCTGATGGGACTGCAAGAGATCAAGGTCAAAGAAGATGACGTGCCAAAAGGTACAACCTTGGCTTTAAAAGATATCAGTGTAAATTCAGGCGCAAGGGCTGGCTACTCTGGCGTGATGAGCCTTGCTAGGGTGACGTGCAAACGCAAAAAGCGTCCTTTTGACGACACGGAGGGGCGAGGTTTTGGGAGCATAGGTTGATGATATCGTGCTTTTTAACATCTACTTTCCAAACAGCCAAAAAGACGATGAGAGCTAGCTACAAGATGGACTTTTACGAGTACAGCTTACTGCAAGAGCTTGTAAAAGCGGCAAAGAGGTGATATTTTGTGGCGACGTAAAGATACCGCTCACCGCGAGATCGACTGCGAAAATCAAAGGCAAATGCCAAAACTTCTGCTGCCTATCGAGCGCGCGTGGATAGATGAGGTGCTAAAAAGTGGTCTATAGATACCTTTAGAGCCATCAGTGGCGACGTTACGGACGCTTACTCGTGGTGGAGCTACCGCTTTAACGCAAGGGCACGTAGGCTGGAGGATTGATTATTTCTTCATTTCCGCAGGGGCTAAAGGGATAGGCTAAAAGACGCCTTTGTATCTTGCCAGAGATCACCGGTAGCGACCACTGCCCAGTTGGCATAGAGATAGAGTTGAGTCAAGTCTACGGCTTTCCTGGTAAAAATCACTTGTGCATAAGGGATTAAGATGCTTTAGTTTGGTTTAGAAACTTTCTTCTGAGCTTACGAATTCAGCTACTATTTTGTGGTTTTGCTTTGCAAAAACTTACTATGGTTTCAACTAAAACTCTTGCATTTTCATCAAATGGGAGCTTTTATGATTGACCCATCGATTTTATAACATCTATATCAAGCTCTAAATTCGGTAGTAGTTCAGAGTAGCCAGAGCCAAGTCATCTATGGATAGTTTTGCAACCATATCCTTTGATACGTTTTATAAATGAGTTACTACCACATAGTCATCGCTCCTCGCTCTCTAACATCTCAAAAGCAAAGTACACTAGGGTCTTTGCATTCGTTTAATTTATTTTCTATAAGCTCTCTCATACTAGCATCGGCGATATCTGTATTTGATAGATTTATAGAAAACATATACTCAGGTGCTTTTTAGCTGAGATCAAAAGCATGGCTTATAACTTTTTTGTGATTTAGTGGATAGAGTTGTGTCTTCATCGCGATATCTAAGAATTCACCGGGATAGTGTATTTTGCCATTTGATCGATAATGCGAACTAGTACTTCATAGTATTTTGCTTCTCATTTTTTCTTCTACATTAAATATTCCTTGTGCCTCAACTATGACTCTATCGTTTTTCAGCGCATCTTCTATCAACTGAACACTGAGTGGTTCTTGTGATGTTTCATTTCGATAGCATCGTTTTTCCATGTAGTAGTAGATGTTGTTGCCGTTGTCGATAGCAAGTTGATTTGCTCAGGACTGATTGCATTAGGCGGTTGGTTTGCGGGGTGTCATTTGGTAATGAAACGCCTACCACTATTTTGCACCGCAGATTACTTCAATTTACCATCTACTACTACGTTTATTCTGTTTGAACTAAAATACTCTTTTATATTCGATATCTCGTACTATATCATCACCCTCGTACCAGATGTAAAATGCATCATCTTGAGAACCCGTATAGTTTTGCTTTGATATTAGAAGCGTCTACGCAAAGCTTTAGTGTATCTGCAACAGCTTTTAGCATCGCATCTATGACCTTATTTTGGTAAAAAGAATCTTAGCATTTCAAAAGTGCTGATGCTTAGGCAGATTAGTATCCAGTCTTTTTAGCTTCTAAATTTTCTGTTAATGCAAAATAGTTGCTCAAAAACCAGTTAGCTTGTCTATTGAAGATTGTATTTTTATCTGCTCATTTTGTGTTAGCTCGTTAAGCATCAAAGTTTCTTTTGTTCGGTCAAGCTTTTATAGCGATATAGCCTTCTAGTTTGTTCCTAAAGAAAAAGGGATAAATTTCACCTTTTCATATAAAAAGTCACCACTTTTTGTTTTACTTATAGCTCATCACTTTCGTTTTTAGTATTTAGCACAGCTTCTTTTTATAGATGCGTAAAAACTTTGAGGATGCATATATGATTTTAGTATTTTTAGGATCTTTGCCTCTGATCTCTTTTAGTTTATACCCAGTCTTTTCTTCAAGGTTTTTGATTCACGTATACAATTTTTGTTATCGTTATCACAAAAGACGATAGAACTATGTCCGCTATCACAGTAGTTTTTAAGAGTTTTATTTGCATCATATGCCTAACAGCTAACATTGTTTGATAGGCGCTAAGTATGCAAAATATTATAAAAGTGATCAGACAAGTATTTGAACTATTTTTGCATCATTTACTAAACTTGATTGTATAGTTGAATTATCTCAATTTTCTCTATTTTATTATCAAGATTTAGCTTGTTAGCTTGATATGAAAATTTCTTGTAAAGTTTTTATGTGCTGAGTAGCATAGAGCATTTTATCTAGTATGATCTGAGCTTTAGCATCATTTTTATACTCACTATATGCTTTTAACTGATTTGATATATTATCTCATAAGGACTGGATCAAGAGGCTAGTGCACCCTTTTATAGCTATAAAAATATGGGCTCTAATTTATTTGATATGTTTAGATTACGTACTTCATATTGACTTACTACACATACGATTATTGATGAACTTACATAGTTTGCCCTTCGTAGCTAGATATGCTTTTTGGTTAAATGTCTCTTTTATATCTTGTATATATTTTTATATCACTTTGATGAAATAATGAGAATCCCGTAACTGGAGCACCGATAACTCCTCACCTTACCATCAAATCAAATTTTATATTTGCATTTAGATTATCGTGGTTTGTTATGCTGGCACTATTGCTTGAGAGTAGTTTATTTCGTATCACTCATTACCTCAGATCTGACATTCATCGATCAATTTGTTATTTGTGTCAATTGATATATTTGCCTTATATATAAAAATGCACTAAAGAAAAATATGACAGCTAAAACGCCAAGTATGAGTTTTTATCTGCTTAGTACTCATTTAGTATCCTTGGGCGTTTGCCATTTAGCGTTGGGAGTAAAAAGCGTATAACGCATCCATCCTCATCTTTACTAAGTTCGTGTCCAAGCTGATAGTAGCTAACATAACGTAATGTCTCTTTTAGGTCGCTCATCTCTCCATGAGATAGATAAGGGGGCTGTTTTTGCGATATTTCTTAGGGAAGGTGCTCTTCTTAGTCTTTTATTTGTATCTAGGGTTGAAAATTTATTATGTATACCCAAGATCTTGCATCAAATTCCCTCTCCAATTTTCTGCCCGTTATGGCAAGCGACACAACCTATTTTATTAAATATATCAAAGCCTTTTTAGCTTCGTTACTTATTGCATTATCATCACCAGATATAAAATGGTCAAAATGGCGAATCAATGCTTAAAACTGCTCTTTCAAACTCCAGCTATCGCATCAACGATATTATCGAAGTTGATGCCGTCCTCCATCATTCTTTTCAATGTGTATACTCAGAGATGCTGTTTACTGTATCTACTACCTTATCGTTGTTTGGGTTTAACTCTATCTGCAGTGTTATAGACTCTTTTACCTGATCTTTTAGGTTGATCTTTTTGCATCGTTATAAAACAAATAGTTTGCCGCTACATTTAAGATACTTGGAGGATTTAGTGCCTTTTTCTGTGCTGCTTTGATTGCTCCCGCCAGATCCAATATAAGTTATGGCAGTTTTAGCAAGAGTAGTTTTCATTTGGGCTTAATCTCTTATCGAAAAAGCTTTTACCAAGCATGGCTTTTTCTTCATTGTATTTTGTGACCGTAAGTGGCTCATATGATGAATACTCATAAAATGATATGGTAATGGTAAAAAATACAAAGTATAAAAACTCTCATAAAACCTCTATTTTTATTTTTCATTTTTCTAATATCGGCAACTTTTATAAATTATATCCCATTTACATATAGTTGCATTTTCTTGTATGATACAATTCGCTCGAAATATACAAATTTCAAGGAGGAGTCATGAGAAAAAGGTTTTACAATGATCGAGGTTGATCTTCGTGATCGTTATTTTGGGTATATTAGCTGCAGTTGCTATACCAAGACTAGCTGCAACTGGGGATGATGCAGAGATAGCAAAAAGCTGCTACAAATATACAAACACTTGTGCTGATTTGGGTTCTTGTACACTTCACAAGGTGAATTATAGCGATGTTTCTAAAATGTCAAACGTAAAAAGCCCGATAGAAATAAAAAGTAAAAAGTGTTTGGAAGTAGGTACTGGAAAATTCAACAAGCGAGAGATAAAACTAACCATAGGAGAAGAGAATCTTTGTAAAGATGTTTGGAGTTGCGGGTTTAGCAAATGTTAAAGCATTAATTGAAAGCAGCGACAACAAGACAGGTGGGTACGCCAAGTTTGGTGGCATGGGTATAAAATACTAAAGCAAGTTTAATACGCACTGAATTTCTTTTAAAGGCAAGGAAAGCACCTTTGCCTTTTTATCTTCTCACAACTATTTTTAAAATTCATTTTTATTTATAAGAAATTTGAGTGTATAATCTTGAATTACTAAATTTTTCAAGGACGAATGTATGGAAAAAGCATTTACGATGATCAGAGCTGATCTTTGTAATTGTTATTTTTAAGTATCATAGCAGTAGTTGCTGTGCCAAGACTAGCTGCAACAAGAGATGATGCTGAGATAGCTAAAAGCCGCTATGAATATACAAACTCTCATCGCTGACATTGGTTCATACTACACTGCACAAGGGAAAAATTTCTCCGCAAATATCTCTGATATGTCAAAATGTCTTGCAACCCATATATGCTAAAAGAGACAAATGCTTAGATATAACTGCTTTTAAATAGTGCAAACGGCACAATAAGTGTTAATCTTTCAACCAGTGGCCTTTGTGAGAAAAAGTATGGGTTGCCAGCACTTGAAGCTACAAAAGAGCTGATCGCCGGTACTGCTGGTGGTACCAAGGATGTAAATACTATAAAAGTGGTGGTACTGGCATAAAGTATCAATACTAAAATTAACTTGAAAAGTACTTAATTTTAGGTCACTTTCTTTTTTACAGATCTTAAAGATAAAAACGTAAAATCCTGCCATGGATTTATTAAAAGACCCGTCAAATAAACTAATCATCTCGCTCGCTGCCAGCTGGCGTGGGCATGATGTTTAACACACTTACAACGTCACTGGCACATTTTTCGCCGCTAAACATTTCTACCCTTGCAGTTGCTGGCATGGCGATGAGCTTTTGCTCTATCTAAGTGTCGTTGGCATCGGTCTTGGCTTTGGCTCGGCACTCACCGCGCTAATAGGCAACAGCCTGGGCGCAAAATCAAACCAAAAATGGCTAAGCTTTATGCGGCAAATGGCATCATCTTTGTGCTTCTTTTTGCCCTATTTATGGGGCTTTGTGGCTGCTGCTAGCACCAGTTTACCTGAGTCATTTTAGGTGCTGATCATCACTACATCAAAAGAAGCACTTGACTACGCTGGTGTCATCTTTCTTGCAGCTCCATTTTCCTACTTATAAAATCGCTTAACGGCATACTTGTCGCGCTTGGTGATACTAAAGCTACCGCAACTGGCTATTTTGCGGCCTTTTTATCAACGCATTTTTGCTATCTTTTTGCTTTTATCTTTTGCTCTTGGCGTAAAGGTCTTGCACTAGCAACAGCTAGCGTGCAGTTTTTAGGCATGATCTATCTCTTTTTAAAAGTGAGAAAAGAGCAAGATGAGTAGAGCCTAGAAAGTGAGGCTACTTCGTGCCATTCGCCGTCTGGGCAAAGATACTAAAAGCAAGCTTTGCCAGCTTGTCTAAACTACCTCTCAATGTCGCTTGGTTCGCTTGTGCTTTTAAAATTTGTAGCTTTTACGGCGTCAATGCAGTGGCAGGTTATGGCATAGCGCTAAGGATCGAGCAAATTTCTAGTGCTTCCCGACCATCGGCATGGCAGCAGGAGTGCTTAGCATCATCTCAGAAACTACGGCGCTAAGAGCTTTCAAAGAGCATTGCAGTGCTACAAACTATCGCTTCTTTTTGCTCATCTACTGCGCCTTTGCCTACATCTTCATCAGGCTTTTTGGGTGAGAGCGCGATCAAGCTCTTTGACAGCACGCCAGCCGTGCTAGAAGTGGCAAAGCTCTACCTTGGCATCAACTCACTTGCCTACATGGCTTACGGCACGATAAACATCTCAGGCAGCACGCTACAAGCGATAAAACGCCCAGTGGCGATCTTTTTGCTAAATGGTTTTAGACAGCTCGTGCTCAATGCTCGCTCTTTTTACGTGGTGGTCTTTTTGGCTGGGACTTGAGATCAAATTATGTGGCTAGCGCTCTTTTTAGCGTCTATTTTACGGCGATTTGCTTTTTGTCTTGGACACTTTTTAGGTTAAAAAGAGCTACGAGCGCAAGCTTTTAAATGTAAAGCTAAATGCAAAAAAGCAAAGCGAGGCGACTAGGATGATGCTAGCTCCGCCTGTGAGATTAAAATAAAAGCTGATCACAAGCCCGATAAAAGCAAAAATGATAGAAAAATAGTTGAGATTAGCATCATTAGCCCCGCAGCCTTTTGTGCAGTGCGCAATATGTGGCGGTATGGTAAGTAGCGCGATGACAAGTATGAGCCCCACGACGCGTATCGTAGCCACCACGCAAAGCGCCATCATACAAACTAGCAGATAGTGAAAAAATGTCGTATTTACGCCGCGAAGTTTTGCAAACTCCGCATCAAAGCTGATCGCCACAAACTGGCGGTAAAAAGCGCGATGAGCGCCAAAAACAAGAGGTCTAAAACGCTCATAAAGGCGATATCTGTGCCACTAACTGCAAGGATCGAGCCAAAAAGATAGCTCATAAGATCGGCGTTATAGCCAGGTGTGAGGTCGATGAAAATGATACCAATCGCCATGCCAATCGCCCAGATAGCGCCTATTACGGAGTCGATGTTTGTCTTGTCTTTTAGCGTGATCGTGGCGATGATGAGCGCTAAAAATAGTGAAAATATACTCGCTCAAAAAGCGGCTCAAGCGAGAAGAAAAATGCAAAAGCCCCTATGCCGCCATACGCGCCGTGTGCGATGCCTCCAGCGATGAAAGTCATCTTGTTTATCACCACAAGCGAGCCTATCATGCCGCATATTATGCTTACTAAAATGCCCGCAATAAAGGCATTTTGCATAAAATTTAACTCTAAAATTTCACTCATTTTCTCTCTTTAAAATTTAAAAACATTGCTCTTTGTTTTTCACAACCGCACTCGCCAAGCGCGATCTCGACGTCGCAAAAATGGCTGTGCGTTCTTGCAAGATGCTCGATAAATTCCCTCTTTGCAAGGTTTTCATGCGTTTTGTGAATGTGTAAATTTTTACTCACGTAAGCGATCTTTGTAGCGTAGTTTAGCACGATATTTAGATCGTGACTAACTAAAACCACTCCCACGCCATTTTCGTTTATGCCCTTTAAAATTTCATAAATTTCAGCCTGCCCTTTCGTGTCGATGCTGGCTGTTGGCTCGTCTAAGATGAGCACTTTTGCGTTTGCACAAAGCGCTCTAGCGATATAGACGCGCTGCCTTTGACCGCCACTTAGCTCGCCGATCCTCGCGTTTGCAAACTCCCTCATACCAACCTTCTCAAGGGCACTTAGCGCTCAGGCTTTTTCATCTTTTGAGTAAAAAGCCAAAGATTTTTATCGATTAGCCCCATCAAAACGACTTCTAAAACCATCATCGGAAAGCTTTGATTTGATAAAAATTTTGCGGCACGTAGCCTATGATTACTAACCTCGCTTGGCTCTTTATCAAAGAGCTGATCTCGCCACTTTGAGGCTTAAGCAGTCCCAAAATGAGCTTTAAAAGCGTGCTTTTGCCCCCGCCATTTGGACCGATTATCGCCAAAAACTCATCGCTACTATACTCTAAGTTAATATCCTCTAAAACGACTTGTTTATCGTAGCTAAAGTTTAAATTCTAATTTTTATAATATCTTTCAAAACAGACTCTTTTTGCGTAAATGTCGTGACAAAAATGAAAAGTCCAAGCCAAAAGCATGATGCCAAAGGGCTGCAATTCTGCATAGATTTTAAACTTTTTAGCTTAATGTTCGTGCTGATCTTTGAGCCAAAAACTGCGCTACAAATATCACCACACTCATGCCAAGCGCCATAAATACGCCACTTATCACGCCTGCAAAGTAGCTGCCTATCTCATTTGCCAGCACAAAAACTAAGATCGATGCCCTGGACAGGGGCACAAGAGCCGCAGCGGCCGCTACTAGCCACTCCTCTTTTGCTCTTTGGCTTTTTGGTTGAGCAAAGTTTGACAGCCACACTCGCACTTTTCGATACGTATTTTTACTCAAATTTCGGCTTAGCTTTTGATCTAAAAATATAGAAATTTAGTCTCATTTTTGTTTGAGAGATAAATTGATCTTTTTAACAAGCATAAAAATCGCCACAAAAAGATCACGACGCCAGAAAAACGCAGTCGTTATGCTAGCAGTATCCTTTGTGAGGGGTCGCTGCTTACTTCACGAAGCAGTAAAAAGCTAGCAAAGAACAAAAGACAAATGCGCCCACGACGTGCAAAAGCCGATCTTTAGTGCAAATAAAAACGCCCTTTTGTAGCTGCCTCCAGTTGCGGCAAAATATGAGCTTGTTAGCACTTTGCCGTGGCCTGCTCAGCAGCGTGCAGAAAGCCATAGCCAAATGAGATAAATGCCAAAAAATAGCAGCGCAAGCGGGCTTTTATAATCCACGCTTCGTAAATTTGCTTTAGCCTATCAAGCAAGCTTAGGCTAGTTTTTGAGACGATGTCACATTCGCCTCATCGATCTTATCTATCTGGCTTCAAATTCTCATCGCTCGCGCCTGCTACTGGCTCTTTTAGCAGCTCTTTAAGCGCTGGCTTTTCGTTAGTGAGCTTTGGCTGCTTCTTTGCTTGAAAATGTAAAAATATCAAATTGAGTTTTGAGTTGGTATCGCCCAGAAGCTTTTACCAACCAAAAATGCGTTATTTTGCGTCAGCTGGGAAGTTAAAATAGCTCTCCTTGTCCTCCATATCAACCGACACGACAAGTCTGTCAGCGATCACTAAATTGTCTTAAAACTCACGTCAAATTTAAGCCTGCCCTCATCAAAGTAGAGTTTGTATTCGTTTAAACATTGGCTCTATTTTAGTGGCGTTTTCGTCCTTGTAATAATACTCAATGTCCGTTAGATAGTGCCTTGGCACAAGGTGAGTCTAGTAAAGTTAAAGCGGATCTTTCTAGCTCTTTATCATCTATCTTTTCATCTTGATTGAGGGTCAAATTTTGCTTCATCAGGTCTGAGAGTACGAAAAGGTCCAAGTAAAAAGCTATCTGCGTGATGTTATTTTTCTTGCGCGACAAATTCGCACTAACGTGAGCTGTTGGGCTATAAAGCGAGCACTAGAAGCACCCGAAGGCATTTATCGCTAGTAGGGCAAAATGACGATCAGGGCGTGCTAACATTTTTATAGACTTTTGGCGAGTAATTTCAGCCGTTTTTCATCTCAGCTAGCCAGTTTTTCAGGTAACTGGTCTATCATGACGACCTTTGAGCCAGTCTCTTTTTGCGATCAAATTGCTAGCCTTTAGTTGGAAACTGCGGAGCGACGAAAAATGACCTTTACACCGTGCTCTTTGGCTTCTTCTATAAGCTCTTTTTAGCTCAGCTGGCTTTTGGCTCTTTGCCCTCTATTTCAATGGCGATTTGCTCTGAGTTATAGCGCTTTGCAAAAGTAGCCTCAGATGGGTGATATACGATACAATTCGCGAGTTTTTGACATCTTTTAGAGCATTTTTGATGTAAAAGCCATCAAGCTCGTCAAGACTGCAGCTTCATTGTCGATGCTCCTCATAAAGCTTTGCATTTTTGCGGGATTTCTCTATTAGCGCCTTTGCGATGTTATCAGCGAGTTTTTACTAAGATAGGATCAAGCCAGATGTGTGGGTCAAGGCCGTCATGGTGATGATGATGCTCGCCCTCGTGGTCATGGTGCTCATGCTTATGCTCACCCTCGTGCTTATGCTCGTGGTGCTCTTCATATTCATGCTCCTCGCTCATAGCGATCTTTTTCGATGCCTCTTGCGTTTTTACGATGCGTAAATTCTTAAATGTCTTTGAAAAGCGATCAAGCCACGCGTCCTCAAACTCGATGCCGATAGCAAGTAAAGCTCGCTCTTTTTCAAGCTCCTTCATCTGCTTTGGCTTTGGCTCGCAGGGTGTGCGGATCAGCGCCTTTGCCAACCATCGCATTTACATCTAGCGTATCTCCAGCGATCTGCTCGACAAAAGACTTTCGTTGGCAGTATGCTAGTAGTCACAAAGCCGGCTTTTGCAAAAGAGACAAAGCACAAACAGCTAAAAACGATAATTTTCTCATTATCTCTCCTTTAAAAATAATTGCGAAGTTTAGCAAAATGCAACTTGGTTGCAACTAAAAAGCAAATGCTCAAATTTCAGCCTTTCTTTTTAAATATAGTTTAAATCTTTTAGCGTTAATATACGAAAAATGAAAAGGGCAAAGATGGAACGCGAAAGTTTCTTAGAAGAGCACAATATCAAGGCTACGACGCTTCCGCATAAAGCTAGTTGATGCAAAAACGCCAAAGCGCCGCTAGCTCGATGAGATTTACAGAAGCCTTGACGCGAACAAAACGACCTTTATAGAAGTATGGAGGTACCGGAAAAGAAAAATCTCGTGATAAAAACCGAAAAACAACCACAAGAGCTACTACGAGGCTGGCGATGAAGCCAAAGCCCTACTTCATCTGCGACGTCTGCCACAAAGTAACAAACATCGATATGCCCCACCTAAGCGTCGCTAAAAATATAAAAAGCGCCGTGATAAAGGGCGTTTGCGACGAGTGCGGTCACGAGTAGAGTGCGATGATCTCAGCTGGGATCGCTTTTTCGGGCGGTTTGTCTTTAGATCGATATAGACAAACTCTGTCTTGCCAGTTGCTATTAGCTCGCCATCTTTTTAAACTCAAAATATCTGCAAGATGTCGCCTTGCCCTCAGTCTGCGTGTAGGTGCTGGATTCTATCTTGTCCATCAGCTTTGCGCTTTTTATATATTTTGTTTCATTTTTCTAATGAGCCAATTTCTCCCCTTTTTATACTGCGCCTCAACCGTGTCGCCAACAGCGGCGGGTGGGCAAATGCAGCCCTCTTGCATAAGGGTGAAATAATAGACATTATTCATGTGACCATGCATGTCGATGGCTTGTGGCGGGATGGTGACGTGATATATAAAATCTCTATTTTGACCTTGCTAAAATTATAACCAAAAATGAGGGAGCTAAAATGCAGTGTATGGGATAAAAAGGCATCAAACTACCAAAGGATTTGACGGCAAGATCAGCGCTATCCAGCAGCAGATTACGGTAAAGCCTTGGCCAGGAGTTGATTTTAGTAGCAAAGATATCGTCGATATCGGCTGCTGGCACAGGCGTTTGGAGCATATTTTTATCAAAAACGGCTAAGCATATAACTGGCATCGATAGCTCAAAAGATGAAAGTAAAATTTTAAACGAGGACGCAAAGAGAGTTTTGGCGTGACAAATTAACCAGCGAGGTTTGCTCATGGAGAGGATTAAGCCAGCAAGACTCTTTGATATCGCTATTTGCACGATGAGCCCAGCCATTGCGAGCGATGAAGATTTTGCTAAAATTTCAAAAACTGCGCCAAGCAAAAGCTCTATCTTGGCTGGGACAAGCCTAGAAGCTCTGATCTGCTTGAGCCATTTTTGAAAAATTGGCCGCGTGCTCTCTCAAAAAGCGTAGTAGATGAGGCGAAGCGTGGCTAAATGAGCAAGGCATCGCTTTTAGAGTCAATTTTAAATGAGACAAGGATCACTAGACAAGCGTGCAAGAAGCAGCTGAAAATATCTGCATGGCACCTTTGAGATAAACAGACTAAAAACTACGATGAAAAAGACGGTTTTAGCGATGTTAAAAAGAGAGATTTGAGGGCGAGTTTATAGATGAGAAAAATTGACTCTCAAATGAAGCTTTTTGTCTTTAGAGCTTAAAGTGAAACCAAATTGCTTGCCAAATTCGCTAAAAATGACGCCAAAGATGATGAGCATGGCTCCACTTTGCCAGATGCTAAGTAACTCGCCAGCAATAAAATAGCCTATTAGCCCAGCAGAGACTGGCTCTGAGGCAGAAAAACAAAGGCCCGCCTTGCTGGCGGTCGTATATCTTTGAGCGATCGTTTGCACAAAGTAGCAAAATATGGTGCCAATCACCGTCGTGATAAATATCGCTGTCGAAAAATTCCCTATCAAATTTACGGCACAATGCTACCTTCAAAAAACGCAAAGACAAGCGAGAGCAAAGAGACGACGAGAAAGACCACAAAGACAAGCAAATAAAGCTCGCTCTTTCTTACAAAGTGGCCATTTAGCGTAGTATAAAGTGCGTAAAAATATCGCGCAAATAAGCGCTAATGCCTCTCCGCTCCCAAGTGCGAGCGTGGCGCCACTTAAGAGCCAAAAGCCCAAAAATAGCGATCATAGCGCCCAAAATGGCAAAAATGCTTATCTTATTTTTAAAAAAAGATAGCCGCCATAAAAGGGACTATCACGCACTCGAGCCCCGTGATAAAGGCGACGCTCGAGCTAAATGTAAGCTTTAGGGGCGTAAGTTTGCGTGGCAAATGACAAAAATAGCACCGCGCCAGGATAATGCCGTAGATGATGCTCTTTTTTTGTCAAATTCTTCAGTAATTAGCGCGACAAAAGCCCATAAAGATAGCCGAGAGAAAAAACCGGCAAAAGAGCATGACAAAGACGCCATTTGTCTTTAGCGCGTTTGCCATGGGTAAAAACGTAGCGCCCCAAACGACGGCAACTACGATAAGAGCGATGTCGGCTTTGTTTTGAGCGCTTAAATTCTCATTTAAAGATCGAGTCAAGTACCTTTTTACCGCTATCTAGGCTAAAGCCAGCTTCTTAGCCCTTTTCCTTCTCGCTCATCACGTTAAATAGCCCATCTAGCGTCTTTCTCGTGATATATGCGTTTAGATCCTCGCCATCATCTGGCACATATTCGCTTGCGCCTAAATTCTTAGCTAGGCTTTTGACTGATTTTATCGTTTCGTTGTTTTTTGCTGAGTTGCCAATGAAAGAATTTAGCCCATTATAGGCTGTTGCAAAGCTATTATCGCTCATCATTTTCTCAATTATCGGCGTAAATGCCGCCTTTAGCTTTCTGGCTGGAGCTTTGCTGCAAATACTTCGTAACGCTATCGCTACCGCCATTAAAGAGCTTTTTGACATCAGCCTCGCTCATATTTTTATGCTCTCGCTAAAATTTCAGCAGCCTTTGGCACAGCCGTGGTCGCAGCGTTGTTTATCGACTTGCTAAGGTCCTGCGCCCACTTCTGCCGCCCACTTTTTGGCTACATTGACGCCATCTCAAGGCTTTTTGGAAGCGGGATTTTAGCTGTGGCGTTGTTTATAAAAGCCCTCTTTTTGAAAGCTCGCCAACGGCGGCATTTAGCGCCTCGCTAACTAAGCTTTTATAGTCGCCACTTGATGCGTGAGTGGCGATTTTCACGCCTTTATTTATCATATCATCCATGCTTGCGGCTTGTAAATCTAAAAGCAAGCGCGCCACAAAGAATAACAAGAGATCTTTTCATCTTCTCTCCTTTTTAGATTTAAAAGCAAAAATCATACAAAAAATATCTAAACGCTTAAAAATAAATTTAATATTTTTGCACTAGAATTCACCCTTTTTGAGGGAGAATATGCAGCTTTTTACTTCTTAGCTTCGCTCTTAGCATGGATAGCGCAGCGCTAAATATGGCAAACGGTGCAAGGTATAAAAAGCCTGGCTTTGGCAAAACTTTTCATTTATAGCTTTTTTATGCTTGGCTTTTTCAGTTTCTCATGCCGCTTCTTGGCTATTTTCTAGGCATTAGCTTTGCTACAGTTTATAAAGCTCTATCGATCACTTCCATAGCATTTTTATACTTTGTTTTCTTGGCTTTAAAATGCTAAAAGAGGCCTGTAGCAGCGAGGCAGGCGAGTCATTAGCATGGATATTAAGACCATTTTTGTGGGTGCATTTGCCACGAGCATCGACGCGCTTGCCATTGGTGTCACGCTTAGCTTTGAAGCGGTTAGTATATTTGAGGAGTGCGCTCATCATCGGCGTAGTCTGCTTTGTGCTAAAGCCTCAGCCGCCTTTTACATCGGTAAATTATGGGTGAAATTTTAGAGAAAAGGCGCTTTTTAGGCGGAGCGATACTTATATTTTTAGGCTTTAATCCTAATCACCCACCTGTTAGAAGAGGGAGTAATTTAAAAATTTTAGAAATTAAATAGTTTGAATAGTTGGTATCGGATTAACTAGATTTTTAAAAGCTTTTTATGGATAAGATTTTTGTCTTTTAGAAGTGGTGACCCATACGAGACTCGAACTCGTGTTACCGCCGTGAAAGGGCGATGTCCCAACCGCTAGACGAATGGGCCACGGTCGGTTATGAAGTTGGGATTATATTACTTTTTTTAACTTAATTTTACATAAAAGGACAAAATCGTTGAAGAAGTCTCACTTGTTTGTATTATCTGCTCTCATTTTTCAGGCTGTGTTTGCGACTAAAACGCCGCAAAGCTCACAAGCTTTTCAGGTCACTTTCATTTTCTCCGATGATAAAGATAAATGATGTTGGATTTTTCACACTTATAAAAATGATCTAAACTTTGTACCGATTTGATAGCTCTGGCGTAAATACCGCAAATATCAATATAAAGGATGCAAAATTTGCGTAAATAGCGCTTGTTTTTAAAAAGACCGAATTTAACGAGAGAATTTTTCTAGCGCCGCATTATGAGAGCCTTTTTGAAGAGATTTTTGCAAAGGCAAACAGTTATGACGGCAAGGATCTAAGCACCACAGAGTGCGGCTTTAGACAAGATCTAAGTTCTTATTTTTATAAAATATGCAAGTTTGCGATAACTACGTCAGTTATCGACAGCAAAAATAAAAATAAAAAGTGATAATAAAAGAGTTAAAATGAGATACATAGGGAGCTCACGTAAAGGTGCGGCTGGAGGCGTATCTAACGCACCTATAAATGCTGCAAAAATAGAGACAAATGCCTTTGCGCTTTTTACAAAAACCAGCGCCAGTGGAGCGCAAAAAGAGCTAAGCGAGGGCGAAATAGAGCAGTTTAAAGCAAATTTAAAAGCCTCTGGCATAAGCGCCGATCACGTCTTGCCACACGCAAGCTACCCTCAGCAATTTGAGGGCCATCCAGAAAAAGAGGCAAGGACTAAATCCCTGAAGCCTTTATCGATGAGATAGAGCGAGCTAGCAAGCTTGGACTAAAAGCTTTTACAGTCCACCGTGCTCACACCCTAAAGCAAATAAAGCCAAAAATGAGTGCCTAGATAACATCGCTAGATGCATAAACGAAGCGCTAAAACGAACAAGCGGCGTGAAGCTTGTCATCGAAAACACAGCCGCACAAAGGCTCAAGTGAAGCTTTGATTTTGCGCAGCTGGCGTATTTGATCGAGCGAGCAGACGATGAGAGCAGAGTTGGCGTTTGCATCGACACTTGCCACGCATTTGCCGCTGGGTACGATCTAAAAAGCAAAGAGGCTACACTAAGACGATGGGCGAGTTTGATGCGATCATCGGCTATCAATTTTCTATCTGGTATGCACCCTAAATGACGCTTTCAATTTGGGCTTGGCTCAAAAAGATAGGCATGAGAGCCTGGCAAGGGCGAGCTTGGGCTAGCGCTTTTGAAAAATATAATAAATGATGATAAAATAGGCGAAAATTCCCTTGATTTTTAGAGACGATTGACGAGAGTATTTGGGAAGATGAGATCAAGTACTTAAGAAACCTAGAAAAGGAAAAGCTATGAAAAGAGTGCTTTTAAGCATTGTTGCGACGTGTTCTTTATTAAATGCTGGGGGTTATAAGGTCCCTGAGCAAAGTGCTGACTCTTTAGGGCTTGCTGCTAGTAACGTAGCCTTTAGTTTTGGGGCTGATGCGGCTTATTTTAACCCTGCAAATATGATGTTTTTAGACGGGCTTCACCATTTTGAAAGCACGCTTGGTTGGTTTCATATAAATTCCATCGACTTTAAAAGCGATGATGGCAAGAGCTACAGCTCAAAGAAATTTGACTCTCTTGCTGGCACATTTAGCTTTGTAACGCCAGAAATGATGAAAACTGGAGATTTGGACTAGCTCTTGCCGTGCCTGCTGCTGTTGGCATCTCGTGGGAGGATCCAGAGACTGCTTTTACTGGCAAGAGGTTTAAACTACAAGTTGTCGAGCTAAATCCAACCGTAGCTTACCGCATAAATGACAAACTTGCCATTGCTCTGGGCGCTAGAGGCGTTTATAGCAAGGGCAAGATAGCAAGCGACTTTGGACGTTTTGGCTACAGAGAGATACAAGGCGATGGCATAAACTACGGCTACAACGTCGCTCTTACATATAGACCTATCGAGGAGCTTAGCTTTGCAGTGACTTACCGCTCGAAGGTAATTTGGGAGCTTAAAAGGTAGCGCTGATGCTGATTTTTAACGTGCCGCTAGCAGATATAAGCTATCATGGCAAAACAAGAGTTGAGATCCCTTTGCCTGCTCAGCTAGTGCTTGCAACTGGATATAATTGTAGCGACTTTACCCTTTTTGCTAGCTTTCGAGAGGACTTACTGGTCTCAAATTTAAAGATTATGACTTTGAATATGACGACAAGACAGCTAGTTCATTCACACCACCCTGCTTTTTAAAATATTTATGGACGATCCAGTCGTTAAAAACGCAAAAGGATACAAACACATATAGGATAGGCCTTGCTTTACGATGTAAATGAGAAGCTTAGACTAATGGCTGGCTTTTCATACGATGAGGGATATCACTAGCAGCGAACACACTGGCTTAGAGCTTCCAAACACCACCTCTCAGGCATATTCGTTTTGGGGCAAACTATAAATTTACCCATAGGGTAGAGCTAGGACTAGGGCTATCTCTATCAGCACCGAGACAAAAATGTGCGACAGATATAAAAAACTGGCACTGGCACAATGTCTGGCGAGATTTGACGCAAGTAGCGTTCAGATAGCTGCAATGACGTTTAAATACTCTTTCTAGGGCTAAAAATGCAATACTCTTATAATAATTTTTATGTAAAGTACGACCAAAGTAGCAAAGAAGTCCAAACCAGATAGCGATCTTTGATGAAAAAGAGAAGCTAAAATACCACGAACTAAAAGCAAAACGTCGATAAAGTGGCGGCTTACTTTGCAGCTTTGTGGAGTAAATTTCCGGCGACAAAGTGGCTATGGCGGTGGCAAATCTGAAAGAATTTATCATCTCACACCTTGCCATCACGGCTATCGGCGCGGTCGCAGTGCCGATGAATACCTTTTAAAGACAAATGAGTTTGAGTATATCTTAAACGACTGCGGCGCAAGGGTGCTCTTTGCCTCCAGCTCGCTTTGCAAAGGGAGCTAATCGCACTTAGCGAGCTTGAGTACTAAGAAAAATAATCTGGATCGGTCAAACGCCAAAAACTTCAAAGTGCCTCAAAGGACGACTATGTAAGCGTTGATGAGGGTATGGCGAGAGTGCCTATCTATCTTCAACTCCACAAATTCAAAAAGAGGATATGAGCAAGGGCTATGAAAATAACGGCGTTGTAAAAATGTAAATTCAGCGAAGCGCTAAATCATAAAATACACCCTAAGCATCACAAAAATACCCTAAAAATAGACGATCTCATGCACATCATCTACACCTCAGGCACCACAGGCAAGCCAAAGGCGCTATGATAAGCTATAAAAAATATCTTCTCAAACGTCATCGGCGCTCATGCGAGCGTTTTAAGGTTAAAAAGCGATAGATTTGTTGTATTTTTACCGATGTTTCATAGCTTTACGCTCACAGCGATGGTGCTTTTACCGATATATGCGGGCGCTTCGATGGTGCTTGTAAAGATCGGTCTTTCCATTTCAAATGTGCTAAAACAGACGCTACTTAAAAGAGTCACTGTATTTTTGGGTATCAGCCATCTATACAGCCATCGGCAAGGCAAAAATCCCTTGGTATTTTTAGATGGTTTAACCGCATAAGGCTATTTGTAAGTGGTGCTGCTCCGCTTAGCTAAGCAAACGATTGATGATTTTAGAGTGAAAATTCCCACGCGCGACGCTCGTTGAAGGATACGGCCTTAGCGAATGCTCGCCAGTCGTAGCGGCAGATTGTTGACAAGCAAAAAGCTTCTAAGCGTGGGTCCCGCGCTAAATGGCTATGAGGTCAAGATCGTAAATGACGAGATGATGGAGCTTCCAGTTGGTCAGATCGGCGAGATCATCGTAAAAGGCGACTGCGTCATGCCAAAGGCTACTACGGCATGCGGGCGTGACTGATGAGACCATCGTAAATGGCTGGCTAAAGACAGGGAGACCTAGAGCAAGATCGATGAAGAGGGCTTTATCTACATCGTTGATCGCAAAGACCTCATCATATCAAAGGGCATAAACATCTATCCGCGCGAGATCGAAGAGGTCATCATATAAGCTTGAAGCCGTCGAGGCGACCGCGGTAATCGGCGTAAAAGACGTGCACGCAGACGAAGAGGTCGTCGCTTTCATACAGGTAAAAGATGGCATGGATCTTGATGAAAAGACGGTTAGAGAGCATCTAAAGAGAAAAATTTAGCAAATTTACAAATCTCAAAAAGCATCTACTTTTGCCGAAGAACTGCCTAGAAACGCCACTGGCAAGGGATGCTAAAACGATGCTAAAAGAGCAGATAAAGGATAAGTGGTGAAGTATTTTGCTTGATTTTCTAAACCAAGACCTCAAAAAGTAGATTACGAGCTTATAAAGTGTGGCGATGAAGAGGAGAATACAAAATACCTAAGCAAAGCCTACGTGCAAGGCACAGCTAGCATGAGCGTTTTTGAGCTACTGGAGCTGTCTTTGGCACGCAAAACGACAAGCAGCTTTTATACCTTAAATTTATAAGAAATTTGCTGGGTAGCGGCTGGATAGTGCAAAAACTACAGCCTCTTTAAAATGCCAGAGAACTCGCAAAAAAGCTCTAACCAGGGCTACTTTCGCTACTTCACTCTGAATTTCACTCTCAGCTACATTTTTAAAAATTCTTGAAGATGGCAACGCTGATATCATTTACCAGAGCTTTTGCGCCTTATGAAGATCATTTGAGTATTTAAAGATCAGTTTTAAAGATAGAGCTTTTACTCAAAGGCTGCGATATTTGAAGGTGGCTCAAATGACGCTCAAAAAGCGCATAAACGAGCAATTTCTCGAGCTTACAAAACGCATAAATGAGCGTGTAAAACTAAGCAAGATCAGCCTAAAAATAGAGCAAATTCTAAAGAAAACTCACTTGATGAAAAAGAGCAGATCATATTTTTAGCCCTTTTAAAGAGGAGTATGCGGGCGACTTTGAAAATGGTCGTGATCTAAACACGCTAGTTGGACTAATAAGCAAAGATGAGCTTGAACGCATCAAAAATCGCACTCTTTTTAGAGGACGGCTCAAGGCTCATCGAGGGCGCTCTAATCGACTACGACGAGGGTTTTAAACGCTTATGGCAATGTTAGCAAGAGCTTTTTTTATAAACGAAGAAATTTTGCAAAAGCATAATGCACCCAAAAATGACAAAAACAGCAAGAAAAATCAAGATCGAAAAGCCTAGTAAAAAGAGCAAAGAAAATTTCTTGAGCTCATTGAGCCAGTAACTAGCCTAGAAGATGTCGTGCTGAACGAAAAGAAAGCAAAGCAGCTTTTAGCACGATACTAAAAGCAAGTCGATAAAAAGTGCTCGCTAGACTTAGCAGCTGGGGCATAAAAACCAGGAAAAATATAGACGCAAAGATCATCTTTTTATGGCGAGCACGGCACTGGCAAGCACCATGAGCGCCGTTGGGCTTGCAAAGAGCCTCAAAGAAGCAAATTTCTAAGCTTTGACTGCTCAAAGAAATTTTAAGCAAATATGTCGGCGAGAGCGAGCAAAATGTAAGGAGAATTTTGACACTTACAAAAGGGTACCGCAGTGGCAGCGAGCCAGTGCTTTTGCTAAACGAGGCCGATCAATTTTAAGCACGAGAGTGGAGAGCTCAAGCTGGGGCTGAAGAAGATGCATAATCAAATGCAAAATATCTTTTTAGAGCAGATCGAGCGCTTTGAAGGCGTGCTGATCGCCACGACAAATTTTCTTGCAAAAGCCTTGACGTGGCGTTTTCTAGAAGGTTTGACTATAAGATCGAGTTTAAAAAGCCTGATTATAACGGCAGGCTCGCCATTTGGCGTCAAAGATACTTTGCCTGAAAATGCGAGCTTTGAAGATGGCTTTAGTGTAGAAAAGGCTGGCTGAGTTTAACCTAAGTGGCGCGCAGATCGTCCTTGCGCTAAAAACACCGCTTTAAAAGTGGCGATAAAAGATGATGGGATTTTTACCTTTGAGGACTTTCAAAACCACGATAGAGCGCGAGCTAAACTCAAGCTTTGGCGAGGATAAAAAGATGGGATTTGGCTCTTAGCTTTTCCCCTTAATTTATAATTTGACTTTGCACTGCACCACTGATATTTATAAGAAATTTGCTTCACTCGATATAAATTTAGACGAGTTTCGCCACTAAAAATCATGAAAAGCACGAGATAACGTGGCTTTGGCGATGAAAAATGCAGATAAGTGCCGAGAGTGTTGAATTTTGTTTTTATACGAGCATGGCTTCAAAAGCGACAGGGAAAAGTGGGCTAAATTTGAGGCTTTGATGAGAATGAGATAAATTTTGCTCTTAGATTTTTCTAAAGTATCTTGCAGGCTTTACACTACCACAAAAGACAAAATACGCGATATCAATTTTGCTTTTTATCTATCAAATTTACACGAAGCCCTGCCACTCGAATTTATAGAAAAGGCGAAGCGAATTCGATCTTTGGGCAGTAAAAAGGGTTTTGCTTTGTGCTTTTTAAATATACGCTTTGCGTCACAAAGGCAAAGTCTAAAATATCGGTACTTGCCAAACTAAACGTGGGAATTTCTTACACTAAATTTTGTCAAAATACGGCAGGATAGATACCCATCCATAGGGCTGACATACTTAACTCGCTTGCTTGTCTCCCAAATTATCCGCGTCTCAGCAATCATGTCAAAATCTCGGTCAGCGTTTTATCCCGTAAATACACTACATAAGCTGTCTAGCTATTCTGACTTTTACATACGACGATTTTCTATGCTACAGTGTGAAATTTATCCACGCTGCCTTAAACATCAAACGTGCTGCATATCTCTAGTTGCGTATGTTTTTGCATTAAATTTGCTTTTTATCTATGCAAATTTTGCAAAAAGCCACAAGCAAGACAAATGCGCTCATAATCGCTTAATGTACTGAGCTCACTGTCAAATTTTCTATCGCATTTTTGCCAGCCAAAATTTCTAAATTTTATCCACGTGTGAAGCGTGAGCGTGACTGCTTTTTATAATGTTTTTATCATTTTTCCTAATACAAAAGCCACCCACTTCATGAAATTGAACCCCAAAAACCCAGTACCTTTCAAACACGCTTCCGCGACTTTTTATAACATCACTTTTTCGCACCAAAAAGCAATTTACCGATCTTTTAATAATACCGTAAAAAGGCTATGAAATTTTAGTAGTCACTTTATATAGAAATGGTACTGATTGATCTTATCAAGCAGTTCTTCGACCTCTTCAAGAGCTAAAGGCCCTTCTGAGCTTTGTTTTAAAAGCTCTCCATACCCTTTTTCTTCGAGATCGCAAGGTCAAGCTCCCTTGTCGCCGCCCCTTTTGATATGCGCCGATACGAAGCAAAACTCATTTTCTTTTTAAAAAGCGAGTAAAGGCGCTTACATTCATCGCATTTAGCTTGTGTTCTTTCGCCGATCACGTCGCCCATGACACGCGAGGCCGAGTTTTTGGATATTGATAGGTGGGTAGATGCCAAAGTCCGTTAGCTCGCGGCTTAGCACGATGTGGCCGTCTAGGATAGAGCGGCTTTGGTCAGCTATCGGATCGCTCATATCATCGCCCTCGACCAGCACGGTGAAAAATGCCGTGATACTGCCCTTTGCCCTCCTCTTTTGCCCGCGCGCTCCATTAGCTGTGGCAAGAGTGTGAGCGAGCTTGGCGGATAGCCCTCGACGTCGGTGGCTCGCCAAGCGCAAGGCCGATCTCACGCTGCGCCATCGCAAAACGCGTCACGCTATCCATGATGAAAAGCACGTCGTTGCCCTGCTGTTTGAAGTATCTCAGCCACGCTCATCGCGCAAAAATGCGCCGTATTTTCGCATGAGTGAGCTATCGTCACTTGTCGCTACGATGATGACCGTGCCCTCCAGGGTCGCCACCCAGGTTTTTCGATAACTCAGGGCACCTCACGGCCACGCTCGCCTATTAGCGCGACTACTTTTTATTGGAGCTAGCGTATTTTTACGATCATGCCCATGAGGGTTGATTTGCCCACGCCTGAACCCGCGAAAAATCCCAGCTTTTTGCCCTTTGCCACGCAGTAAGCAGCCCATCTATCGTCTTTATGCCCAACGCTAAACAGGCTCGTTTATAAGCCCCCTTTTCATCGCATCTATCGGGCGCTCTCATGATCGGCATATATTCAGTCGTATCGATCGCCCCTTTGCCGTCAATTGGCTTCTACAATGGATCGACCACACGGCCTAGTACCTGGCCCCACCGGTATGCTCATGCCCTGATCGCTCTCATAGACAAAGTCGCCTATCCTAAAGCCCTCGACAAAGCCAAATGGGCTGATATAAGCGCCATCTGTCTTTATCTGCGTGACCATACCAAGTCCGTTTTTACTCTTGTCTTTTGCCACTATGCGCACGATGTCGCCGATACTTGGGCGAAGTCCGGTGATCTCTATCGTAGTAGCTGTGATCTTTGTGATGACGCGAAGGTATTTGAGAGCTTCACGCCCTCTTTAAAGCTCCTTGAATTTATGCGCTCTAAACTCAAAAATGCGTTTCTAGGCGATCGTAGTAAGCGAGAAAAACTCTCGCCTTGTGTCTGCGTTTTTGATAAAGCAGCCTCTAAGCGCCGAGGTCGTGGTAGTCGAGTTTATCTTCTCCACGCCCTCATCTCAACGCACATATGCCTTGCCTCGACGACTACTCCAACGCCTTTGAGCGATAACGTCCTCAAGCGCCTTTGCGATCTGCTCGGTCATCTGCTCTTGACTTTGCAAGCGTCTGGCGTAGATATTTACCATGCGTGAATATACTAAGGCCAACGACCTTGCCATTTGGGATGTACGCCACATGCACGCGGCCGATGATAGGCAGTCAAATGGTGCCTGCAAGGCTGTAAAACTCGATGTTTCGCATTAAAACCATCTCGTTGTTTGAGCTGGTAAAAGAGCGTCACCAAGGACCTCTTTTTGGGTCTTGATCGTATCCGCTAGTTAGAAATTTAAAAGCTTTTATAAACGCGTTCTGAGTTTTTAATAAGCCTCTCTGTTTGGATCTTCGCCGATGATAGTTAGCATATTTTAACTGAATTTTCAAAAACTCTCTTGCATAAATTTCTTTCTCCATAATTTTATCGCCACCCATTCTACGTTAAAACGCCTTTTATATCTATAGTATTTACAACTACAATGAAATAAGGAAAAATTCTGCTATATTTTGGGCTGTATTTGTATTCATAAAGGAATTCGATGGAAATCAAAACCAAAAGCTCTAGATAGCGTAAATACCCTAGCAAGCACAACTGTAAGTGCAGATGCTATAAAGTCTAGCGTAGAAAAACCAGCAAAAAGCAGCAAAAACTATGAAAGTAGATGGCTTTTAGACAAGGCCATGTGCCAGTCGCTGTCGTGCTAAAACGCTACGAGAAAGAGCTGACAAAACGACGCTGAGCAAGATGTCTTAAGAGATGTAGTCGAAGAGGCTATCAGCAGGCAAGAAAAATGACGACCTTATCGGCGAGGCCTATCGTTTCGTAATGTGACAGAAAAAGATGACAAGATCGACGTTGAGCTCAACTGTTTCATTTAAACCAAGCGTCGATGTGAGCGGCTATGAGAGCTTGATACCATGAGTTTTCAAACCCACGCGTTTTGAAAAAGATATCGATGAGAAAAAGCTGAGCTTAAAAATGATAGCTCCACTTGAAAAAGTAGAGACAAAAGAGGTCTAAAAGTTGGCGATTTTGCCAATTCTGACTTTGAGGGCTTTGTTGATGGTGTTGCATTTGAAGGTGGCAAGGCTGAAAACTACGTGCTTGAGATCGGCTCAAATCAATCTATCCCGTGCTTTGAAGATGGCATGGTAGGCATAAAAAGCTGGCGGCGAAAAAGATATCGAGGTTAAATTCCCAGAAAACTATGGCGCTGCACATTTAGCTGGTAAAGACGCTGTTTTTAAAGTCAAACTTCATGAAATTCAAGAGAGAAAGATCCCTGAAAAACTAGACGAAGAGATGCTAAAAACTATCCTTCCAAACGAGGAAAAACCCAACAGAAGAGCTACTTGAAGAGCGCATAAAAGAGCAAGTCGCCAAGAGAAAAGTACTTATAAACTTATAAACGAAGAGCTAAAACCAAAATTTGCTGAAGCTGCGGTTGAGAGATCAATTTGACGTGCCAAAAATATCGTCGAGCAAAGAGATCGATATGCAGTTTAGAAACGCATGGAGCTCATTTACTCCAGACTGATATGAAGCAAAGTCAGAGAGGACAAAGACGCTCTCAGCCAAAAACGTGACGAAGTATAGAAAAGACGCTGAAAAATGAGCGTTCGCCTAACTTTCATCATCGATGAGCTAGCTCGCGTAAAAGGCGTGAAAGTGAGCTGATCAAGAGGTCGTTCAAGCGATCTATTTTGAGGCGTATAGAAGCGGTCAAGATCCAAAAAGCACACCTTGAGATGTACCGCAACCAAGGCATGCTTCCAGCTATAAAGATGTCGATGATCGAAGAGAGCTATTTAGCGAGCTTTTTCAATAAAGAAAAAGACGAGAAAAAGCAAGCAAAAAGAGAAGGCTGAGTAATGAGCTATTACGTTCCTGTCGTAGTTGAAAGAACTAGTAGAGGTGAGCGAAGTTATGATATATACTCCGTCTTTTTAAAAGACAGGATCGTTATGCTAAGTGGTGAGATAGAGGACGGCATGGCTGCTTCTATCGTCGCTCAACTGCTATTTTTAGAGGCTGAGGATCCAGATAAAGATATCTACCTTTACATAAACTCACCAGGCGGCGTGATAACAAGTGGCTTTAGCATCTATGACACGATGAACTACATAAAGCCAGATGTTTGCACTATCTGCATCGGTCAGGCCGCAAGTATGGGTGCATTTTTACTAGCTGTCGCGCACACCGCAAAGATATGCACTGCCACATCTCGTATCATGATACACCAACCACTTGGCGGTGCTAGAGGACAAGCGACTGATATCGAGATACAAGCTCGCGAAATTTTGCGTTTGAAAGAAATTTTAAATGGAATTTTGGCAAAAAATACAGGTCAAAAACTAAGCAAGATCGTAAAAGATACTGAGCGCGACTTCTTTATGAGCTCAGCTGAAGCTAAAGAATACGGACTTGTCGATGTATTCTTGGAGAAAAGTTTTAAATAAGGTCCCAAAAGTGATAAAGATAGATAACGCACCAGATCCAAAAGAAAAGCAGCTGAAGCAAAGCCAGCTATCAAAAAGAAAAAGGTAAACATCTACAAGTACTCAGAGGACGTTTTGCACGAGTTAAGTGACGACAACGTCCCATCTACGCCGACAAACTACTTCTATCTACTTTGAAAAAGATGCTTGATGGGCAGTCAGATGAGTTTTAGAAAAGAGATCGGCGATATCTATCGTGGCAAAGTTCTGAAAGCTCAGTGCCTACAAATGGTAATATCTCCTATTGAAAAAGAGGTAAAAGCAGAGGCTTCTATCCAGATAAAAGAGCATGCTTGCAAACAGTCGTGCTCATCTATAAAAATGTAGGGCGTTATGAGAGGCCTAGTGCAAAAGCGTATGGATGAGCTCACAACACAAACGTCCTGCGCTTCAAAACGTTCTAAGCGCCTTTAACCAAGATCTTATCAGAGCTAAATGAGACTCATGGATAAGCATCTTGACGTCATCAAGATGAGCTACGAAGAGATCGGCAAGATGTTTAAAGGCGATCGAAGAGCAGTCGATCTACGATACGACCTACGAGGTTTATAACAAGAAACTTCTAGTAGCGACCATAAGCAGCGAAGATCGAGTCTGTTAAAGCGCTATGGCTATAGCGCTTCATTTTTGACTAGTTAAGATAAAAGATAGATCTTGCAAACCGAGTTAAAGAAATTTAAAAAGAGCGAAATAATATGCTTTAAAAGCATGTCGCAGCTTCTTTTAAGAACTTCACATGAAAGCGATATAGTCGCACACTACGGCGATGGCTGCTTTGCTATGGTGATGAAATACACGCGACGAAAGTGGCACAAAACAAGCGATGCACGAGAATCTTAAACATGCTCTCATCTATGCCTTGGAGAGATCGACAACGAAGAGTGCAAACTAGATATGCAAATCGTCTCAAGCATGATCTCAAAGAAAAGGAGCACTGAAGAGCTGCTTTCTACGCGCTTTGACCAGCTGAGAGACCAACCAAGACCTGACTGAGCAACGCTATTTTTAGACGAGAAAGCAGAGAATTAGTTTGATCCTAGAGTTTATCCTATCCAAATACTTTATGAAATTTCAAAAGAGGTTGAAGTCTTCGATGAGAAGCTTCACAAACTCTTGATGATATGTATGAGACGATGATCGCAAAAGAAGGCATCGGTCTTGCAGCGCATACAAATAGGGCGTTGCAAAGAGAGACTTTTCATCATAAATGGCCAACGAAGAGGGTGTGCAAGATAGAGCAAATTGAATCGAGATCATAAACCCAAAAATTTGAGCTACGTGAGGGCGAGTGCGTTCTATCAAGAGGGCTGCCTTAGCGTCCGGGCTACTATGAGGACGTTAAACGAAGTGAGGTAGTTGCTATCAAATCTCAAGACCGCTTTTTGGCAAAAGAGCAGACCTTTAAAAACTGATGGGTTACTAGCGATCGCTATCCAGCATGAAAGTTACCACCTAGACGGACATCTTTTTATAGAAAAATAGGCTTTAACAAAACGCAAGTATCTGATAAGGAATACAAAAAGCAGAAAAAGAAAAGACACTGCATGAAGTCCCTAAAATGTGCTGCTACTTACGGCGACGGACTAAAGATCATTGATGTTGAGTCGATCTTTTTCTCGTGGGCTTCGGCTTTAGTATCGTGGGCCTTGCAAGCACCAGCATCAAAGAGAGCACAGAGCGCGTAAAGGCGGCACTTTTAGCAGCTTCGACTTTGCCTTTCGGCGCAAAAATAACCATGAAATTTATCCATCAGACCTGCCAAAAGTGATCACATTTTGATCTAAGTATCGCCCTCAATCGCTCTTCAAAAGGCAAAAAGCTTGGAAAGAAACTTGTGTTTTGGCGAGCTTGGACTTGACGTGGCAGTGAAAAAGCACGGCAAATTGTTTCTCGATCTCTAAGCACGCAGGTGCAAAAAGCTGTAATTACGAAAGTCCAAAAGAGATAGCTGCAAAAAGCTTCGATGATCCCACCGAGGTTTATGGCGTTAGCACACTAGAAGAGGCGATAAAGTTTTTAGCGACGTAGATTTGCTAAAAGCACGCATTTTTAGCGCACACACGAGCTATTTTCAAATGTGATAGAAATTTTCTGGCAAAAGATATGTTTCCCAAATGAATTTCGAGCTTGATTTTAAGGACGTTTTGGGGTCAAGAAAGAGCCAAAAGAGCTTTGCGTCATCGCAGCCGTTGGCATGCACAATATCTTATTTGAAGGCAGCCCGGGCAGTGGCAGGCATGTGCGCAAAACGCCTCGGTTCTACATCATGGCGCCACAAAGCCTAGAAGAAGTGCTAAAGTCCGCCGCCTCACCGCTCGCGCAATCGCGCAAGATAGCGATTTACAAGCACCAGAGCCTTTCGCTCGCCGCACCACACTCGACTAAAAAGCTCGATCTTTGGCGGAGGCTCAAACGTCGCAAAGATCGGCGAGATCGCACTCTGCAAATGGCGGGAGTACTATGACGAGTTCACACTTTTACTAAACGGTGATAGAAAGCCTCAGAGAGCCGCTTGAGGACAACCAAATCCACATCGCAAGGGTAAAGTTCAAAAGTGACTTACGAGACTAAATCTATCTTCGTAGCCGCTCATCCACTGCCCTTGTGGAAATTGTTCTCCGCAACCTAAACTGCAAATGCAGCGAAAATGAGATAAAAAACTACAAAAGCTAAAATTTACTGCCCCAGTGCTTGACCGCATGAGACTTAAAAGTCGCGATGGACGAGAGCTCGCCAGACTGACAAAGGCAAGTTTAAGCTCACAGCAGATGAGCGAAATGGTCTTAAAAGCCTTTTATCTTTCAGCGCGGTCAAGATGAGGCTAAATGGCAAACTAAATGACGCGCAGGTGTGTACATTACACGTTAAACGCCGAGGCGAGTGAGATTTTACAAAAGGCCGCCACGAAGTATAACCTCTCTCAAAGGGCATAAAAAGGACGCTTAGAGTGGCTAGAAGCATCGCCGATCTTGATGAGAGCGAGCAAATTTTAAAGCCCCACATCCTAGAGGCGCTTAGTTTTAGGGCGTAGAGATGAAAAGTATATTTAGACACGAGAGTTTTTAGACGAGCGAGCAGGCGAGAAAATTTTGACCTTAGCGAAGAGCTTTTAATGGAAAAATGCAGCCGCAGCTATAGCATTCTATACGTAGAGAATTTAAAAAGGCGAGAGGATGCTTGGCGCTTTGCAGGTGGCGGAAACAACGGCGCTGACGTGCTTTGCGCTTTAAGGATGCTAGAGGGCGAGTATGAGTGTGGATTATCCTGGCTAGTGTAATTTGAAAGCCGCTTCATACAAACAGCTCGAAAGGGCTAAATTGCTGGCTGCGAGAGAGAGCAAAGACGTATGAAAAGTAGCTTAAATAGCGCAAAATGCCTCATAGACGGGCTGGCTCAGGGCTAAATAGAAATGTAGACGAAAAAGCATAGAGTTAATCTCAAAAATAAACGCCAGCCCCGCTAGCATCATCGCTTGCGACATGCCAAGCGGCGCTAAAGTAGCGAGGGCAAGGTGCTTGGCGCTTGCGTAAAAGCAGACACGACGATCACGATGGGAGCTAGAAAGCTAGCTCTTTATAGTGACGCGGCAAAAAGACTGCGTGGCAAGATAAAAGCTCGCTCTCTTGGCATAAGCGCGCAAAACCAGGTGCGAGAGCGACTATCATCTCGCTTGAAAAATGCGATCCTCATGCTTCCAAACAGAAAAATCAGTGCGTAAATAAGGGCGACTTTTGGCCACGCATTTATCATATCTGGCGAGCACATAGGGAGCCAGCAAGCTTTGCGCAAAGGCGGCATTTGCCTTTGGGGCTGGGCTAGTTAGCGTGATAGGCGAGCAGGGTTTACTCACCAACGCACATCATGCAAGCTAGCAAGATAAGTGAGAAAATGAACGCTGGAGCCCTTGGCATGGGGCTTGGCAAAAAGGGCGTAGAAGAGCTTGAGGTGCAAGTACTTTAAAGGGCAAAAAGCTCGTGCTTGACGCTGATATCTTTACAGCCCAAAAAGTGTTTGACCTACTAAGCGAAAACTGCGTCTTGACACCTCATCCAAAAGGAGTTTTGCTCGCTTTTAGTGCAAAATAGCCGATAGATGTCAAACTTTGCAAGAAAACGATGCATAGCGAAGCTTTGGACGCGAAAGGTTGGGCATGTGCTTGCCTCCTAAAGTGCGGGCAAACACCATAATCGCCAAAGAGGGGACAAATCGACGTCATGCCTTATGGTAACAGCGCTTGCAAAAAGGCGGTGATGGCGACGATGCTAAGCGGTCTTGTAAAAGCTAGCACTTTTCGGCTCAAGGCTATGAGCCGCGAGATGCCGCCATCTCAGCCACTTTAGCTCATGCGCTTAGCCTTAGAAATTTCCTGACAAAAACAGCTACGCGCTGGAGCCAACAGACATCATCAAAGGGTAAAATGCTTACGAAAAAGATAGCCGTGCTTTTTAGCGGCAGTGGCTCACGGTAGAAGCGATACTTAAAAAGTTCATAACCACCTTTCAACGGCGTAAAAGATCGAAGTTTGCCTTTGTATCTGCAACAAGCACGGTGCATTTTGGCATCGAGCGAGCTAAGAAATTGGGCTTGAGACGACGATAATAGAGGCGCTACGCTACCGTGAGGGGATTTGACGCTGTTTTTGGTGAGCAAATTACAAAAAGCGGGCTGATCTAACAGTGTCTTGCAGGCTTTATGGCGGATACTAACTCCAGTGTTTTTACGGCGCAGATAAAAGCCGATAAACCTTCACCCATCTATCCGCCGCTTTTGTAAGGGCGCGCATGCGATAAAGGAGAGCTTTGAGAGCGACATGATGATAGGTGGTGTCAGCGTGCACTACGTGAGCGAGGAGCTTGACGGGGGCAGACCGATCGCGCAAAGGGCGTTTGGAGCGCGAGGATGGCATGAGCTTTAGATGAGTGGGAGGCTAAAATTCACGCCATAGAGCACTGAGTATTTTTGCCCGAGAGCATAAATAAAAATTTTAACAAAGGAAGTACAATGTTTGAATGGTTGAGTTCGCCAGAGGCGTGGATATCGCTACTTACGCCAACTGGCTTGAGATAGTTTTAGGCACAGATAACATCATATTTATCGCGAGTTTTAGGTGGGCAAGCTGCCAGCCGTCAGAGCAGCGCGCGCAAAAGGCCGCATTTTGCTTGGCTTTTGCGATGATCACTAGGATCATCCCGCTACTTTCGCTATTTTGGATCATGGAAGGCTCACAAAGCCGCTCTTTCAGCATAGGCGAGCGCAGCATCACTCGACGCGATCTGGAGTGCTCATAATAGGCGGTCTATTTTGATAGTAAAATCATCAATGCAGATCCACGCAAAACGTCGCTGGCAGCAGCGAGGAGGCTCACGAGAGCAAGTCTCATCCGAGGATGCCACCATCGCGGGATAGGCACTTTTAGAACATAGTCTCGCTCTCGATGGCGTTATCTGCCGCAGTTGGTGCGGCTCAGCACATCGATATCGCGACATGCTTTGCCGTCTCATCGCAGCTGGCGGATGATGTGTGGCTTGCCGAGGCGACCCTCACGGGTCGATAACAACCCAACCATAAAAATGCTCGCGCAGCATGCCAGCGCTGGTTGGCTGCGCTCGTGCTTGATGGCTTTGGCGTGCATGTGCCAAAAGGCTACATCTACTTTGCGATGGGCTTCTCGCTAGCGGTTGAAATGCCTAAACATCTACGCTAGAAAGGGCATCAAGAGATCAAAAATAAAATGTGAGCTGGGGTAGTTTCCAGTTTCACCGGTCTCGCCAAAAGATAAATGTGAGATGGAGTTTGAAGGCGAGCTTTGCTGGCAGCATGGAGAGAAAGCTCTCACTGCCTTTCGCCTCGTGAGTGCTATATAAAAGATTCGCAAACAGGCGTGAGATCGAGCTTGGCGTCAGTGGAGCGAAACGGAGCATTTAAAAGACAATGAGTACTTTATACATTTGTGGCAAGAAATGTGACAGAGTCTTTAGCCCAGATGAAATGGACAAGAAGATGCAGCTTGGACCTCAGCCTGAAAAGACGCGCTGAAATCAAACTAATCATCTCGCTCTCGCTGCTGCCAGCTGGCGTGGGCGTGATGTTTAACAATTACTGCTTTACAACGTCACTGGCACATCGCCGCTAAGAATGTACTACCTTGCGGTTGCTGGCATGGCGATGCAGGCTTTTAGCTGCATTTGAAGTGTCGTTGGCATCGGGCTTGGCTACGGCTCGGCACTCACCGCGCTAATAGGCAACAAGCCTCAGGCGCAAACAAACCAAAAATGGCTAAAGCTTTACGCGGCAAATGGCATCGTCTTTTGTGTTTCTTTCTTTGCCCTATGTAGAGGGCTATGTGGCTGCTGCTGGCGGCATAGGTAGCGCTAGATCTGTTTAGGCTTAGGAGCTCATCACTCGCATCAATGAAGCACCCTGACTGGCCGCTGGCGTCATCTTTCTTGCAGCTCCATTTTTCTTGCTTATAAAATCGTCAATGGCAGCATACTTGTCAGCTTTGGCGATACTCAAAAGCTTCACACGCAACTGGCTATTTTGCGGCCTTTTTATCAACGCATGCTATCTTTTGCATTTTAGCTTTGCTCTTGAGTAAAGTGCATCGTCTCTGCACCAGCAAGTATGACAGTTTTTGAGCAAGGATCTATCTCTAAAGTTAGAAAAAGCAAGATGATAGTAGAGCCTAGAAAATTAGGCTGCCTCGTGCCGGGCTCGCTGTCTGGGCAAAGATACTAAAGCAAGCTGCCAGCCTGTCTAAACCACCTCTCAATGTCGTCTTGGCTCCGCTCGTGCTTTTAAATTATGGCGTTTTACGGCGTCAATGCAGTGGCAGGTGTGGCATAGCCCGAGCGATCGAGCACGATTTTAGTGCTTCGACCATCGGCACGGCGGCAGGGGCTAGCATCATCTCAAGAAAACTACGGCGCTAAGAGCTTTCAAAGAGCGATGCAGTGCTTGCCAAACCATCGCTCTTTCTTTTTGCTTCATCTACTGCGCTCTTTTGCCTACATCTTCATCAGGCTTTTTGGCGAGAGCGCGACTCAAGCTCTTTGACGCACGCCGGCGTGCGTTAGAAGCGGCACCAGCTCTCACCTTGGCATCAACTCACTCTGCCTCACATGGCTTTGGCGGCAACGATAAACATCTCAGGCAGCACGCCGCTAAGCGATAAAACGCCCGGTGGCGATCTTTACAGTGGCTTTTAGACAGCTCGTAGCTTTCAACGTCGCTTCCGCTCTTTACGTGTGGTGGTGCTCTTTGGCTAGGGACTTGAGATCCACCTATGTGGCTGGCGCTCTGAAGGGCGTCTATTTTATCGAGCGATTTATTTGCTTTTGGCTTGGACGCTAGGTTAAAAAGAGCTAATAATTCTAGCTGCAAACATCTGGCGATATAATCTCGCAAAACATACTCTATGAGCCAAAGTGACTAACACAGTAATGCTTCAAGGGCAAATGGTTTATAACACAAAGGAAATCATCAGCGCTATGAAACAGTTTTTAAGAAAAGATCAAAGTAGTAGAGATAGATGATGAGTTGATTGATAATGTTTTGGATATAAAAAAGATGCAAAGAGGCTGTTAGGCCGGATGTTAGATTTGTAGCAAGCAGCAAAAGGCACAACGCTTGATGAACTAAAAAAGAAAACGGCTTATGAAAGTTACTGGCTACTGATGAAGCAAAGGCAAATTTTAACAAACTTGATGGTTCTGTTAAAGCAAAATCATCAAGGCTCTTTGAAACTAGGGAAACCCTAAAAGACCCACGTGATAGCAGGAAGGCTCTGCAGCAAAATTTAAACGGATTCTTGGCGCTATAGAGTTGGCAGGATTATCGCTTGATTTGCTTGCTAAAGACGACGAACTAATAATCCCGCTTTAATATCGTAAAAGAGATGAAGTTTACTTAGACAAAAAAACGTAAAACTACTTTTAAAGCCTTGAAGAAAGCAGAAAACCCTTAAGAGCCAGTCGAACTCCCTCAAGCTTTAATGAAAACTAAACGCAGCAAAGGAGGCGACCAGATGATGCTGGTCTGCCCTGCGGAGGTTGAAATAAAAAGCTGATCACAAGCCCGATAAAGCAAAAGATGATAGAAAAAAAATAGTTGAGATTAGCATCATTAGCCCCAGTCTTTTGGCAAAAAATGGTGCTATATACAGCGGTATGGTGGCACGCGATGACAAGCATTAGCCCCACGACGCGGATCGTAGCCACCACGCAAAGCGCCATCATGCAAACCAGCAGATAGTGAAAATGTCGTATGATTTCGCGGTTTTGGCAACCCGCATCAAAGCTGATCGCCACAAACTGGCGGTAGGTGCGCGATGAGCTAAAAAACAAGAGGTCTGGGGTAAACGCTTCACAAACGCGAGCATCTGTGCCGCTAACTGCAAGGATCGAGCCAAAAGATAGCTCGTAAGATCGGCGTTATAGGCCAGTGTGAGGTCGATGAAAGGATGCCAATGGCTGGCGCTAATCGCCCAAATAGCGCCTGCTTACGGAGTCGATGTTTGTTCATCTTTAGCGTGATCGTGGCGATGATGAGTGCTAAAATAGTGAAAATATGCTCAACCAAAAGCGGCTCTAGTGAGAAGAAAAATGTGTAAGCCCTGGCGTGCCGCCATACGCGCCAAAAGTGAGCCCAGCGATGAAAGTCATCTTATTTATCACCGTTGAGCCTTATCATGCTGCATATTATGCTTACTAAAATGCCCGCAATAAAGGCATTTGTATGTAATTTTAATCCCTGTACTCACCTTATTTTCTCTTGTACCGAAAAACATTGCTCTTGTTTTTTCGCAGCCACACCGCTAAGCAAGATCTCGACATCGCAAAATGATGTGCGTTCTAGCTAGATGCTCGATACAACTTCTTTGCAAGATTTTCATGTGTTTGTGAATGTGTATTTACTCACGTAAGCGATCTTTGTAGCGTAGTTTAGCACGAGATATTTAGATCGCACTAACTAAAACCACTCCCACGCCATTTTCGTTTATGCCCTTTAAAATTATACCCTCAGCCCGTCTCTTTTGTATCGATGTTATTGTTGGTTCGTTCAAGATAAGCACTTTTGCGTTTGCAATAAAGCGCTCTGAAGGATATAGACGCGCCGCTCGACCGCCACTTAGCTCAGCCGATCCTCGCGTTTGCAAAACCCCTCATACCAACCTTTCCTCAAGGGCAATTTAGCGCTAAGGCTTTTTCATCTTTGAGTAAAACCACAAAAGATTTTTTTATCATCAATCCCATTAAAACGACTTCTAAAACCATTTTATCGAAAGTTTTTGATTTGATAAGAAATTTTGCGGCACGTAGCCTATACCATTTTCAACCTCGCTTGGCCTCTTTTTACCTTCAAAAGAGCTTTATCTCGCCACTTTGAGTTTGCTAGCCCAAAATGCCGCAGCGTGCTTTTGCCCCGCCATTTGACCAATTATCGCTAAAACTCGTCGCTACTATAGTCTAAATTTATGTCCTCTAAAACGACTTGTTTATCGTAGCTAAAGCTACTTAATTTTTATAATATCTTTCAAAACAGACTTTTTTTGGTGTAAACAATGCATAAATGAAAAAGTCCAAGTTCAAAGCATGATGCCAAGGGCTGCAAATTCAAGTGTAGATTTTAAACTTTTTATTTAATGTTCGTGCTGATCTTTTGAGCTGAAAACTGCTGCTAAATATCACCACGCTCATGCTGCTTTTTACAACACGCTTACTCATCACGCCTGCAAAGTAAAGCTACCTATCTCATTTTACAAAGCACAAAGACTAGTATCGTGCCCGGATTATCAAGAGCCGTGCAGCGCCGCTACTAGCCACCTCTTTGCTCTTGGCTTTTGTTGAGCAATTTGGACAGCTGCACTCACTCTCTCAATTTTGTATTTTTACTCACTCTTGGCTTAGATTTGATCTAAAATATACTTAGTCTCTATTTTTGTTTGAAAGGTAAAATTATCTTTAACAAGCATAAAAATCGCCATTAAAAAAGATCACAACCCAGAAAACGTGGTGTCGTTATGCTATGGTGTCCTTTAGAGGTCGTTGCTTATCACGAAGCAGCAAAAAAGCTAGCAAAGACAAAGATAAATGCACCCACGACGTAAAAAAGCCGATCTTTACGCAACAAAACGCCCTTTGTAGCCGCCACCAGTTGCGGCAAAATATGAGCTTGTTAAAGCACCTCGCCAGCGGCCTGCTCCAGCAGCGTAGTTGTTAGCCAGCGAGATAAATGCCAAAATAGCAGCGCAAGTGGACTTTTATCCATCATTTGTAATTTGTGAGCGATTCTGGCCAAGCAAGCTTAGGCTAGTTTCTTGCGATGTCAACTTAGCCCTCATCAGATCTTATCTATCTGGCTTACCATCAGGCGCTGAGGCTGGCCTTTTTAGCAGCTCTTTACCGCCGGCTTCTCACAGAGCTTTGGCTGCCCTTTGCTTGAAAACGTAAAAATATCAATTTGAGTTTCACCTGGTATCGCCCAGTAGCTCTACCTTACCAAAAATGTGTTATTTTGCGTAATTTGAAGTTAAAATAGCCTCTTTGTCCTCCATATCAACCGATACGATACAAGTCCGTCAGCGATCACTAATTTGGTTCCTAAACTCACGTCAACTTTAAGCCTGCCCTCGTCAAAATAGAGCTTTGTAATTATTTAATTTGGCTCTATTTTAGTAGCGTTTTCATCCTGTAATAATACTCAATCTGCGTCAACAGTGCCTTGGCACGAGGTAGTTCATAACTTAAGCGATCTTTCTAAGCTCTTATCATCTATCTTTTCATCTTGATTTAGGTCGTACTTGTCATCAGGTCTGGATAGGGCTTTGCGAAATGTCCAAGTAAAGGCGATCTGGCGACATATTTTCGTGTGCGACAATTCCCGCGCTAACGTGAGCTGTTAGCCAGCAAGTGAGTATAGATACACCCGAAAAATACCAGGTAGGCAAACGACGATCAGGCGTGCTAACATTTTTATAGACTTTAGCGGTACCAGCCGTTTTTTTCATCTCGGCTAGCCAGTTTTCAGGCAGTTGGTTCATCGCGACGACCTTGAGCCAGTCTCCTTTGCGATCAATTTGCAGCCTTTGTTGGGAACTGAGCTACGAAATGACCTTTACGCTGTGTTTTGGTTTCTATAAGCTCTTTAGCTCAGCTGGTTTTGGCTCTTACCCCATCTCGATGGCGATTTGTTCTGTTATAAGCGCTTTGCAAAAGTAGCCCCAGATGGTGATATACGTATAAATTCACGAGTTTTGACATCTTTTAGCTCGTTTGATAAAGCCATCAAGCTCGTCAAGGCTAGCTTTTTACCTAGCCAAATTCTCCCCAGCTTTGCATTTTGTGGGAATTTCTTAAGAAGCCTTTGCGATGTTATCAGCTTGAGTTTTTACCAAGATAGGATCAGCTTCAGATATGTGGATCAAGGCCATCATGGTGGCGGATGATGGTGTCGCCTCGTGGTCATGGTGCCTGGCGCTTATGCTCGCCCTCGCGCTTCAGCTCGTGGTGCCTTCATGTTCGTTCCTCGCCTCATAAGCGATCTTTCGATGCTCTTGCGTTTTTGCCGACGCGTGGTTCTTTAAACGTCTTTTGAGAAGGATCGCCCACGCGTCCTCAAACTCGATGCCGATAGCAAAAGTAAAGCTCTCGCTCTTTCAAGCTCCTTCATCTGCTTTGGTTTTGGCTCATATGTGCGGATCAGCCCTTTGCCAACCATCGCATTTACATCTAGCGTATCTCCAGCGATCTGTTTCGACAAAAAATTCTGGCAGTATGTTAGTAGTCACAACCGGCTTTGCAAAAGAGACACAAAGCACAAACAGCTAAAAAACGATAAATTTTTTCTCATTATCTCCTCCCAAAAATAATTGCGAAGTTTAGCAAAATGCAACTTGGTTGCAACTTAAAAAGCGAAAGCTCAACATTTTTCTTTTAAACAGGCTTCTAAATCTTTTTAGCGTTAATATACGAAAAAAATGAAAAGGGCAAAGATGAACGCGAGAAATTTTCAGAAGAGTACAATGGCTACGACGCTTCTGCATAAAGCTTTGTTGAAATTTTACAAAATGCCAAAGCACTGCTAAGGTTACGATGAAGCTTGTACCTTGACGCAAACAAGACGACCTTTATAGAAGTATGGAATGCTGAAAAGAAAACCTCGTGATAAACCGAAAACAACCACAGAGCTACGAGCTGGCAATGAGGCCAAAGCTCATTTCATCTGCGACGTTCGCCACAAGGTGGCAAACATCGACAGGCTGTCAATTCCAAGTGTCGCAAAAATATAAAAGCGCCGTGATAAGTGGCGTTATGACGAGTGCGGTCACCGAGTAAAGCGCGTGATGATCTCGGCTGGGATAGCTTTTGGCGGTTTATATCTTGATCGATATAGACAAAACCCGTCTTGCCAGCGCCGTTATTAACCGCCATCTTTTTAAACTCTGCGCTGATTCGCTCGAAGCGGCCTTGCCATCGGCCTGCGTGTAGGTGTGTGATAAAGACCCCATCCATCGCTTTATGCTTTTACATACTTGATCCATTTTTCTAATGAGCCAAATTTTCCCCTTTTATACTGCGCCTCGACCGTGTCGCCAACAGCGGCGGAGTGGGCAACGCGCTTCTTTGCATAAGCGTAAAATAATAGAGCTGTTCGGTTATGTCCGTGCATGTCGATGTATTTCTGTGCGGATGGTAGTGGACGTGATATATAAAATCTTCCTGCTTGACCTTTTGCTAAAATTATAACCAAAAAATAAGGAGCTAAATGCAAAATTTATGGGATAAAAAGGCGTCAAACCACCAAAGATTTGACGGCAAGATCAGCGCCATACAGCAGCAGATTTTTGGTAAAGCCTTGGCTTGGGAGTTGATTTTAGCGGCAAAGATATCCTGATATCGGCTGTGGCACGGGCGTTTGGAGCATATTTTTATCAAAAACGGCTAAGCATATAACTGGCATCGATAGCTCAGAAAAGATGATAGAAATTTTAAATGAGGACGCAAAGAGATTTTCCAGTGACAAATGAATCCAGCGAGGTTTGCTCGTGAGACCGAAGTTTTCAGCGCGTTTTGATATCGCCGCCATTTGCACGATGAGCCCAGCCATTGCGAGCGAGTGAAGATTTACACTCAAAAACTTCATAAGCAAAGCTCTATCTTGGCTGGGACAAGCCTAGAAGCCTGATTGCTTGAGCCATTTTTTTGAAAAGATCGGCTTAAAGTTTCTCAAAAAATGTCGTAGATAGGCTTGAAACGTGGCTAAATGAGCAAGGCATCGCTTTTTAAGAGTCAATGAAAATCGAAACTAGGATCGCTAGGACGAAGCGTGCAAGAAGCAGCTGAAAATATCTGTTGCAATTCCTGAGATAAATTGAGCCAAAACTACGATGAAAATATTTGGTTTTAGCGATGTTAAAAGAGAGATTTTGAGGCGAGTTTATAGATGAAAAATTGATTCCGCAATGGAAGCTTTTGTCTTTTGAGCTTACTTAGAGTACTTGTTGCTGGACCTGGCTAAAATGACGCTAAAGATGATGAGCATGGCCCTGCATTTGCCAGATGCTAAGTAGCTCAAGCCAGCACAAACAGCCTATTAGCCCAGCAGGACCGGCTCAGGCAGAAAACAAAGCCGCCTTGCTAGCAGTCGTATCTTTGAGCGATCGTTTGCAATAAAGTAGCAAAATATGGCAGCCAATAACCAATGTGGATAAATATCGCTATGAAAGTACCCCCTATCAATTTAAGCACAACGCTACCTCTCAAAAACGCAAAGACAAACGATAAAGAGACGGTGAGAGACTAATAAAGATGGCAAATAAAGCTCGCTCTTTCACAAAGTGGCCATTAGCGTAGTATGCGGGCAAATATCGCGCAGACAAGCGCCAGTGCCTCGCCGCTCCTGCGCGAATGTGTGGCGCCACCCTTAAGAGCCAAAGCCCAAAATAGCGATGATAAGGCCCAAATAGCAAAAATGCTATCTTATTTTTAAAAAAAGCCATAAAAGGGATCATCACGCACCTCAAGCCCCTGCACAAAGGCGACGCTCGAGCTAAATGAGCTTTGTAAGCGTAAGTTTGAGTGGCAATGACAAAAGAGCACCGCTCCGGGCGCGATAAATGCCGTAGATGATGCCTTTTGTCAAATTTTCTTAGCAAATTTGGCCATCGACAAAGCCCATAAAGATAGCCGAGAGAAAAACTGAAGCAAAAAAGCATGACAAAGATGCCATTTGTCTTAGCGGCGTTGTTAAGGGTAAAACGAAGTGCCCCAAACGATAAAGCGTCCATGATAAGAGCGATGTCGGCCCAAGTTTTGAGCTGGGCCACCTTCATTTAAAAGATCGAGTCACACCTGTTGCCATTCAGGCCAAAGCCGTTTAGCCCCTTTTCCTTCTCGCCTACCTACGTTAAACAGCCCATCTAGTCGTCTTTCTCGTGATATATGCGTTTAGATCCTCGCCATCATCTGCGCACATACTCCGCTTGCGCTTCAGTCTTTCAGCTAGGCTTTTGACTGATTTTTACCGTTTCGTTGTACCGAGCCGCTGATGAAAGACTGAGCTCGACATGAACAGGCAGTCGCAAAGCTATTATGACGTCTCATCATTTTTCAATCATCGGCGTAAAGCCGCCTTTAGCTTTTGGCCGGAGCTTTGCTGCAGCGTGTCACGCTATCGCTGCCGCCATTAAAGAGCTGACATCAGCTTCGCCCATATTTTTATGCGTTCGCCAGCATTTCCGTGCGGTGCCTTTGGCACAGCCGTGGTTGCGGCGTTATTTATCGATCTACAGGCTCCTGCAGCCCACTCTCGCTCGCCGCCCACTCTTTTTGGCCACGGACGCCATCTCAAGGCTGGAAGCGGGATTTTAGCTGTGGCGTTGTTTATAAACCCTCTTTGAAAAGCTCGCTCAATAGCCGCATTTAGCGCCCTCGCTGAACCGGGCTTTTGTAGTCGCCGCTTGATGCGGAGCGGCGATTTTCACACCTTTTGTTTATCATATCCAGCTATGCTTGCGGGCTTGTGAATTCTCAGCAAGCGCGCGCCGCCAAAGAACAACAAGAGATCATCTTCTCTCCTAAATTTCCAGCAAAACTGCTACTACAAAAATATCTAAACGCTTAAAATACTAATATTTTTGCACGAAATCGCTCTAAAGCGAATTTCAGCGGCTTTTTACTTCAGCTTCGCTCTTGGCATGGATAGCGCGGCTCTAAATATGGCAAACCAGCGCAAGGTGCTAAAAGCCTGGCTTTGCAAAACTTATTTATCGCTTTTATGCTTTGGCTCTAGTTTCTCGCGCCGCTTCTTTGGCTATTTTCTGGCATTAGCTTTACAATTTATAAGCTCTATTGATCACTTCATCGCATTTTATACTTTGTTTTCTTGGCTTTTAAAATGCTAAAAAGAGGGCCTGCCAGACAGCGAGGCTGGCGAGTCATTAAGCACGTGGATATGAAGACCATTTTTATAGGCGCATTTGCCACGAGTATCGATTGCGCTTGCCGTTGGTGTCACGCTTAGCTTTGAAGCGGTTAGTATATTTGAGTGCGCCCATCATCGGCGTGGTGTGCTTTGTGTAAAGCCTAGCCGCCTTTTTACATCGGTAAATTTATGGGTGAAATTTTAGAGAAAAAGGCGCTATTTTTAGGTGGCGCGATACTTATATTTCTAGGCTTTAAAAACTCATCACCCACCTGTCAGAAGAGGAGTACTCTAATTTCTATCTTATACCAATCCGGGGCAGTGGTCGCTACCAACGATCTCTGGCAGGATAAATGCATCTTTAGCCTATCTTTAGCCCTTGTGAAATGAAGAAATAATCAACTCTCCAGCCGACATTTTTCGCCCTTGCGTTAAAGCGGGTAGCTCCACCACGAGTAAGCGTCCGTAACGTCGCTATTTATTGGCTCTTAAAGGTATCTATAAAGCCACTTTTTAGCACCTCATCTATCCACGCGCTCGATAGGCAAAAGCCAGAAGTTTTAGCATTTGTCTTTTGATTCAGATCGATCTGCAGAGCGGTATTTACGTCACCACAAAATATCACCTCTTTGCCGCTTTTACAAGCCTTTGCAGTGTTGTACCGTAAAAGTCCATCTGAATGCCAGCCTCTGTCGTCCTTTGGCTGTTTGGAAAGTAGATGCCAAAAGCACGATATCGCCAACCATGTTCCAAAACTCGCCTCTGTGTCGTCAAAAGTGCTTATGTTTGCACGTCAAAGTTTAGCTAGGCTCATCACGCCAGAGTAGCCAGCTCCCTTTGCGCCTGAGTTTACACTTATATCTTTAAAGCCAAGGTTGTAATTTCTTTGGCACGTCATCTCTTTTTGACCTTGATCTCTGTGCAGTCCCAAAAATCAGGCCTCAACCTCACTGCTTCAGCCAAAGCCATCTTTTGCCACGACTGCGCGCAGCCCATTTACGTTCCAGCTAATAAGTTTCACTCATCCTAATTATAATATGCCAAAATCACAAAAGGAAAGTCAGGAGAAACCAGCCAACGTATAAATTTCTTAAAAATCTGGCTACGCAAGAGAGGGTACTGAAATTTTTAAAAATGAAAAGAGCTTTCGGATAGAATTTGTATATTTTTGATAGCGCTGCGATCTCGCCATGGAAAATTTGATCTTATTTTTAATCTATTTTTGATCTTTCAGCATGGCGCTTGCAAAGCTAGTTTGCGAGCGTTTAAATTCCAGCCATTGAGCGCGTAACTCGATCTTGTAAGCCCAGACTACCACGTCCCAGCAAAGGCAGCAAAGGACGCTGGAAGTGCAGCCGTGATGATCGCAAACTTTTCATGTGGCGCTCTTTGGCATAGCGATAGGGTGTGAACGAAGCTAGAAGTAAAGAGAATCTACAAGGCGGCTCCTGGCGAGAAAAAAGGTAGATCATACACTATTTCTATGAGCTAAGCGATGAAAAATGGCTTTTATCGTGCTTAAAATCTCAGACATTTGCGAAAGGTCAAACGTGAGCAAACCAACCGTGATAAGCACGTTTAAGCTTACTTGAAGAGAAAAAGTAAATTTTGAGTGAGTAAAAACGGGTTTATAGATTTGGGGACTCGATAGTGGCAAGCAAATGCCCGCCACCTCTTTCTAGCCGATAGTCTCAGCAGCGATCATACCAAATGTCAAGCAACAGCTATAGCCGCACGATCCTAGACGGCTGGCTCCGTGAACGCCACACCAGTGATCCTTTCGCCAGCCGCATACAATCAGTACAGGCACAGCTGTTTGAGAGTTCCGCGACTCTGGCTTTTGTGTTGGATACTTAGGCCGCCCATTGTGTGGTGAACTTTTGGCGTGCCACCGCCTGCGCGTACTGCGGCGAACTGAGATATCAATGCCTCTTTGTCGTAGTCTCAACAACTGGCTTTGCCAAAGTCCCCATCAACGCCTTTTTAACAAATCTTGCTGTATCTTGCGACCGTTTTGAGCTCATCAACTGGGATCTGGCGTATACTCAGCTTGCCAGCATCAAGCGTGTCATCAAATTTTCTGCTAGGGATCCGAGCCGCGATAGCCTTTTCATAGTGAGCTGGAAGCATGTGAGGAAGGGCTCTTGAGTCGCAGAAGTTGATAGGGAAGTTTTTATCGTCTTCGCCTTTTTCGTATGACTTTAAACATAGCTTCAGTTCTTGTCCTGCGGTCTGTAGCTCGTTCATGTAGCGTTTGCCAGTTCTTGGATTGACTGAAATTCAAACGGAAGCGCCATTTACGTTAAACATCGATCCCACGCCAAAGTTCGCTCATCGGCACATCCTCAAGGGCTGTACTGGATCCAGCTTTTGAAGCTGAACTGGCATGCGCTCAGTTTCAACGCGCGGTGCGCGCCTGCTGTTGAGCCCGGTTGGTTTGTCGAGTCTGTCTTCAGGGTGTGGTCCTTGACCTTGAAGACGCTTGCATTTTATCCCTACAAAGCCACCAGCTGCTAGCACAACGCCCTTTTGGTTTTTTTATGTTTTGTATCGCCGCCTTTGTTTTCGACATCGTCACTCATCAAATTGCCATCAATTCCCAGTTTTCCGACGATGATGCCCCACAACTGCGCCCTGCTCGTCAAAGACAAAGTCATCAATTTAGTCCTTGATCGATGCGTGCCTTCTAATTTTTTTCAAATGTCGCAGCCAGGAAGCACCCAGCGCCGCTGCCGACCTCTGTTTGAAGCGGCTTCTTCATAATTGAGTGACCACCCCTGCGTGAGTGATCCGTCGATATTTTGCGCCAACTGCGTGAGTTTGTATGTATCTTTGCGCTCTCTCGCCGATTCCGCCAAAAGATCAACGGGTTGATGCTGCGGCCCGCCACAGTCTTTGACAAATAGCTCGGTGTTATCTTTTGATGCCAGCTTTCTTTGTATGTCGTTATTTGGAACGGCAAAATCTCGCCGTTGATGATGAGTTGCCACCGGCAGGCCCATCTTTTCAAGGATCAAGACGACTTTGTTGCCTTTTTTAGCTGATAACACACCTGCTGCAAGAGTTGCAAAGCCTCGAGCCGATGATGACTACGTCATACCTCGTCCCATTTTGACATCTTTTTCGTTCATTGGTTGGTCATTAATTTGTAGCGCCCATGCCAAGTGCCGTGGTCTGATAGCGCTACCTCACAAAATCTCTTCTAGATAAACCTGGAATTTTTTTCATGCCTCCTTTGAAGCAAGATATTCTACTAACTAGATTATAATGACTTTTTTTATTAAAAATAGTCAATTAGTTTTTAAATTAACGAGCAAGTTAAGTGCGATTAGAGCGTAGTTTGGTAATATTTATTGACACTATTTTTTATTCACTTGACTTTAGATTTACGCTAAATTGGCATTTAAAGTAACTGGCATAAAATTAGAGATTTGAGCACTAAATTTATAAAAATAATGCTTAATTTTAATTTTTTTTTATAGATTAATTTTTTAGATTTTTGGGAGATTTTCTTTTATAACTTAATAAAAATATTAGTTTGTGTTAGATCGGAGCAATTCTGTCTGAAAATTATTTAACACCAACTATGATTTGAGTTGCGCTTTGATGATAGCAGTTACTTGTCGCCCGTTTTAAAGCTATGCCATGAACTGACTCTCTTTGTGATGATAGCTTTGTACTTGCTGCCATTTGCATCAATGACAACTCAGTGACGGAAGCAGCGCCGTTTTTTATCTCGCCAACAACGCCTTGATTTGATTTGTTGCAGCTAAGCTTGATGTTGTCGTCTTTGAAACGTGATAACGCTTGAAGCTTTGAATAAGAATATAGCTTTTTTACCAACTTTAAGATCAAGAGCTTTTCTCGCTATCAACTGTTACAGTTGCTTTTAGCACCTCACCACCTGCTAGTTTGCCAGCCACAGCGAATTACTGCAACTGCCTACTTCTGATATCTCAACATTTAGTTGATTCTTGCACTAGCATATTTTCCCTTGCTTTTGATTTCCCAATGTTTGGGTATTGCGAGTAATATTATTAATGCGAACTGGCGATCAATCAATAAAATTTTTAATATCATATAAAGATTTATAATTTATCGTGCTCAAAATATCGCGCTAAATGAACCAAAACTAAAATTTAATTTGAATTATTTTTTGAAAAAAAATATATAAATAAATATTATTTTATTGAGAAACAGACAACTAAGATCGTTTCAAGATCAGACACTTTAGATCTTAGTTTGTAGATTTTGATTTTTAAATGACTTGGTGAGACTGCGCGAGTACTTTGCGCTTTAGAGCGCTTTCCAAGCATCGCTTCTGCTTGATAGTGAGTGATGGGCGGTTCAATGATTTCGTCAAATAACCTAAAAGCCATGATCGCACTCAAGACGGTAAAAGCGTTACCGGCGCGTGATCGCTTATGCGGTTTTGCGGGTAATATAAGTTCTCATCCCGCCCGAGCGAGTCCTGCGCCGACCTGACTTTGGTGCTAGTCTCTTTAGCAAGCCCCTGTTTCCGTATCTCAAAGTTCAGCTTTTACACTTCATCGTAGCTTTGTTTTGGTAGGCTGGTTTGCCATCTTGGTTTGTGACAACAAGTCTCCGCGGCGTGCGGCGGGATCCTCGAACGGTGGCACTATCAGTTGTATTTACCGACTGATCAAGCGACCAGAGCTTCTCATAACATCAACTCTATATCATCATTTGATTGATCTCGATCTCGGGTTGTTCAACCCTGGCATGATAGCCACAGTCACAGCCGAGGTAATATGCACCCTGCCCTGACTTCAGTCTCTGGTACATCGCTGAACCCACAAAGGCCCTTCGGGATTTAGCTCAGAGTAAGCGCCTTTGCCCTTATAAGCACGATGATCTCTTTAAACCGCTGTTGCCTCTGCTTTGGCCAACGATCCGACCGAGTGGTCCACGAAGCTCTGTACATCTGATGTGCTGTTAAAAGATCCCAACAATAGTGTAGCCTCGTCACCACTGAAAGTTTCAAAAGGGATGCAAAAAAATATATTTTTTATCATCGTTTGATCTTTTGAAGAAGTAAAATTTAACTTTCTTCAAGCTTCTCTTTGTATTTTCAATTTTTAAGCCTCATCTTTGCAAGTCGCCAAGCTCAGAGTCCTCAAGTAGGGCTTTATTTCTATGTCGTTTGTGAATTTGTAGATATTTTTTGCAGTAGCTTGCGACTGGTTCGATGGATGATTGCTCTTTGAGAGCTTTGTCATCTGATATCGTTTTGCTATATTTGATCGCTTTGTAGCGGTAGGCTCATCATAGCGATCCAAAAAATGGATGAAGTTTATCAGTATTGTAACGAAGATTAAGCAGCTTTTGTGGAGTATTTACCAATGGAGTGCGCACCCAATGACAGCAGCAGTTTGTTTCTTCAAAGCCTCACTTACGAAGCTGTGGATGCTTGCGAACTTTTAAAGCCTGCCTGCAGCATTTAGATCCTTAGTTTTGCTAGCCACGCACTGCTTCGTAGCGTTTTTTTAAGTCTAGTGTAAGTGGTAACCTGTTTCTTTCTGTTCTTCTTTTATAGTTTGTCTAGCTCTTTTTTCAGTAGATTTTATGGTTTCAAGGTAACATACCTTTTTGATAATTTTAGTCTGTGATTAGTGCTGAAAATATATTTACTGTAACTGAATTTAAGTCTGTTTTTAAACAAATGTACTTAGATTTTTAATCGATATCGACAAAAAATAGCACCATTTTTATAATAAAAAAAGGATAAATTTATGAAACTTTTTTTGGAATGTGACGGAGTTCGTAGAGACATGAAAAAAGCTTTTTGTGCTCAGATATCTATGCGCCTTGCAAATGGCAGCTGGAATTTACTTTAGAAAGACCTCAGCAAACAAATGTGATATTGGCTGGAAAGATACCAGAAAAAGCGGCTGGCGATCGAAACTGCCATCGTCGTGGACCAACTGCAGTTGGCTACAACGTCCCTTCAAATAGGCCCTATGCCAACACCCGCGTGATCGCATTTCAACAGAAAATATGCGCTGTGATCGCTGGCATAACGATAAGCGCCCTGGTCAAACCCATACTACGACAACGGCATCACTTTGACAGTTTTGGCAACAACCAGATGAAAAGATAGAAAGCCGAGATAGAGAAAATCTTCATTGACGACGAGCTCATCGCAACGCCCAAAAACGATATGAGATCGGCGCAAACAAGAGGATCGACGATGTTATCGGCAGATTACATCGTCCAGATCAAAAATTCATTCCCAAAAAGAGTTAATTTAGCATCACGAGGTTTTAGACGTGGCAAACGGAGCTGCCAAGGTCGCGCCAACTGTATTTAGCGAGCTTTGAGCCGATGTCATCGTCAGCAACGACGAAATAAATGGTGGCAACATCAACCAAAAACTGCGGCGCGCTTCACCCAGAAGATCTAGAAGTAAAGCGAGGGTAAAAAGGTTTCGTGCTGACAATCGGCTTTAATGACGGCGATGCTGATAGTTTGTCGTTGCGATGAAAAACGGCGAAGCTTGCGTGGCGGCGGACGTTGGTTAATGGCTCACTAGCGTATTTTTTGCACGAGCAAAAGACCTAAAAGGCGGTGCTATCGTGGCTACGGCGATGAGTAATGCCGCGCTTCTTTGATGGACTATCTAAAAGCTCACAAGATCAAGCTTACCGCTCAAACGTAGGCGATAAACGTGCTTCTGGAGATGATGAAAGAAAAAATGGCATAATTTTAGTACAAGCAAAGCGGCCACGTCATATTTAACGACTACGGCCAAGACTGGCGACGGCTCCATTTCAACGCAAGTTGTTGGGTGATGATGCTAAAAGGCAAAAGTTAGTGAAATTTTGGCGAGCTAAAGCCGTATCCGCACCCCATAATTTAAAGATCACAGAGAAAGCCGCTTGATAAGACAGAGGGGCTAAAAGAGCTTGAGGTTAGCCTTGCAAAAGAGGGCATAAGAGATCGCCTTTAGATATCATAATTGAAAATGATTCAGACTTTGTTGAGGGCAAAAATCAAACTTTAGTTGAAAACGTATGGACGTAGTTGAGAAATTTTAAAAGCCCCAAATGCGTGCGCACTTGGTTAATTTTCATCGCGTTTTTTCATTTTACTGTTGATCAAGCGATAAAGATGATATTTATAGATGGTTTCGTGGAGGGCGAGTTTTCCTTTTGCCAGTTCTGTTATTATAATAAAAGTGTTGCATTTTCGATGTTTGCCTTTGTATGAGTGGCTTAAATTTATCCAGATAGCTCTCATTTTAGGCGTTTTTGTCTATCCAGTCGTTGAAAAAAGCTGCTTTTGCTCGCATGCCATTTGGCTTGAGCTTCATAGGAGTCATAGCTCAAACATCACAGATAGGTTATCCATGGTGGCGTCGTGGATTATGTCTTTGCAAGTGGTTTAATCCTTGCGGTCTTTAACTTGCCGACGTGATGATCGATCTTTGCGTGGTGATGATACTACAAAAGTTTAGAAAAGGAGAGAGTGAAATAATATCTACGTCGCATACGCACTTTGCTACTTACTGGCTGGCTTTGGGGCGCATAGAATTTTAATTTTGTACCGGTCACTGGTTTTATGTGGATGGACTATTTTTCGTTATTACCTACGTTTTATTTCATTATAGGTAGCTACCATTCTTGGTTATTTGGGGCGTTTGGTATTATCGATGCATTTTTAGCTGGCGCTATGCTCTAGGGAGGTGTGGACTTACAAAAAGTCGAGCTAAAAAGAGGCCTAAACCAAAAGATAAAGAGGATGACTCAAAGGCTTTTTACGAGCTTTTTTGAGAGCAGTGATCAGCAAGGGCTGAATTTGAAGCCAGAAAGAGATACTTTTTAGATATGGCGACGTTATGCAGAATATTATCTTTACTAAAATACCTCCACTATTTGTTTTTCATATTTGGATGCGGCGCTGTTTTATCAGGCCAAGGCTCTACGTTTATCACGTAGAAAAACATGGACAAAGCCAGACTTTGTAAAGCAATGAGGTGATGGAGCACAAGATGTATCATCACATCGGCTGGTCGCACTTATTGGCTCATTTGTTACCGGCATTTTGATACTTATCGCGATGTTCGGATCTTATAAAAATCAGTCACATCCACGCCGTGGCTCTTAGCTGGTCATCTTTAATGGCCATCTGGGTCACTTAGACCTTGACGCCATATTACGAAGCAGCTCAAAGAGAAACGTTGTAACAAAAGTGGCCTTTAGAGCTGCCAACGAAGTGCCAACTATCGCGATGCTCATCATCATCTGGCCGCGATAGTAAACCATTTTAAAGGAATTTGACGAAGAAATTTTTTAGCATTTATCGCTTTCTACAGCGCTCTTGCTCGCGGCTACCTGTAGTATTTTGAGCCGATGAAGATAGTATCGGACAAACAGACTCTACTACAGCA
>BNJV01000403.1_pt1 | contig 94232 bp, 138 predicted proteins | sample 8540591 | NCBI WGS metagenome assembly BNJV01 (sample SAMD00202457, study PRJDB9452) | human saliva metagenome | host: Homo sapiens | reverse complement strand
AGTAGTCGTTGTTGGCTCTTCTGTTGTTGTTGTAGTTGTAGAAGTAGTCGTTGTTGGCTCTTCTGTTGTTGTAGTTGTTGTTGAAGTAGTCGTTGTTGGCTCTTCTGTTGTTGTAGTTGTTGTTGTAGTTGTTGTTGTTGTAGTTGTTGTAGTTGTTGTTGTTGTAGTTGTTGTTGTAGTTGTTTTTTGGTCTACAATATTCTTAGCTACAGGAGCTTTTGGTGTTTTGAATTCACTAGCTTCAACTACAGTATCAGCTGCCAACTCATAACCTTCTGGAGCTTGAGTTTCTTTGATGATATATTTATCTCTCAATAGGCTACCAAGAGTAAATTCACCATTTGCATCTGTTTCGAAATCGCCCATTACTTGTCCAGTAGCTTGACGGATAACTTGGAATTTCGCACCTTTAAGTGGAGCACCGTTTTCGTCTACTTTTTTCACTTGAATGCTAAATTCGTAACCCACACCTTCACCGCCAGCGATTTGGATGTTTACTTTACTATTTGAATCGTACGGTGCTTTGTTATCACCTTTGATTGTCGCTGTATTCTTAATTTGTTCGCCATCAACAGTTTCATAGTTAGCAACTGCTTCATATTCTACTGCAAAATGATCGTTAGCAGAAATATTACCAAAGTCAATAGAGAATGACTTATCTGTTGCGTTTACAGTATAGTTAGCCGTAACGTCTTGTTTATTCTTAAGAGTCCATGTTCCATTATATTCCCAAGTACCTTTGAAGATTTTGAAACTACCCTTTTTGTAGGTAACCCCTGCTGATGTTATTGAATCTGAAAGAACTGCATTGTTGATTGCTTCATTAGTTCTGTTCACAGAGATACGGAATCCAAGGTTCTTGTGGTCTCCATTATCCCAACCAGATTTGATGATGGTGTAACGATTACCTTCACCGACAGTACCACTTTTTACTTTACCGTTGAATTTTACATTACCGTTTACAGAAAGCTTAAATGGAACTTCGCCATCGTTAGGGAATTTGTCTTTGTTAACACCAGCGTAGAAGAAGAATGAACCTGAAACGTCATTTTTTTCTTCAACGAATTTAGTAAATGTCAAGACAATCTTACCAGTTTTTGCGTCAACTTTTGCATCGGCAATCTTTTTACCAGTGATTGTGTCGTTGATTTCAAAATCCTGAGACTTGATATCGATTGGTCCATCGATAGTGACTGCAGTTGTATCCCCTGCTTTAACATTTTTTCCTTCTAAAGCAAATTTTGCATTCAGACGGAAACTGTCATAACGACCTAGGCTGGTTGCTAATTCTTCACCTTGGGCATTTTGGATCTTGAACTCCGTGATCACATCCACTTCCTTGGCTGCAGCAGCTTGTACAGTACCTACTGAGACCATGAACAATACCGTCAATACCGATACAAATAATGACAGTAAAAAAATTTAGTTTTTTTGCAAACTTTTTCATTATGGATTCCCCTTTTTTTATTGAATGATAAAAATGAGAGCGTCATTTTTCAGAATTGATTATATCATATTTATTTACTATTGCAAGTGATTGAAAGTATTAAATTAATTTTTTTCGATTTTTTTTATATATTTAGCTTTTTTTGTGTTTCTATAGTACAAATATGTTATTATTCAAGACAACTATAGGTTGATAACGTTCGTTTTTTTATACACAAAATTATTATAATATTTAAAAAAAGAGAGGGTTGACTCTCTTTTTTTATCTGTTATATCTACGATTCAACACAACTATAGCTGATAAGATAAAGACACCTGCTGTTACTAAGCCAGCTTCCACTGTTTCCCCAGTTTTAGGAAGCTGAGGTTTATCATCTGTCGTTGTTGTTGATGAGACTTCTGTTGATTGCGTTGAACCTTCAGGAGTTGTCGTTGTTGAGCTAGTCGTTGGCTCTTCTGTTGTAGTTGTAGAAGTTGTCGCTGGTTCTTCTGTTGTGGTAGTTGTAGAAGTTGTCGTTAGTTCTTCTGTTGTGGTAGTTGTAGAAGTTATCGCTGGTTCTTCTGTTGTGGTAGTTGTAGAAGTTGTCGTTGGTTCTTCTGTTGTGGTTGTAGAAGTTGTCGCTGGACCTTCTGTTGTGGTTGTAGAAGTTGTCGTTGGCTCTTCTGTTGTGGTAGTCGTTGAAGTTGTTGGCGGTGCTTCTGTCGTTGTCGTCGTTGAAGTTGTTGACGTCTCTTCTGTTGTTGTCGTTGTTGAAGTCGTTGTTGTAGTTGTGGTTGTTCTATCACCACTTCCTTCACCTGAACCAGTTTCTAAACGCGTCAAAGCTTCAATCGAACGTGACTTGTTAAAGTTACTTGCTGACCATTCCAAAACATTGGCAACTTTAGTACCTTTTGGAAGTTCTGACGTTAATTCTGTTGTGTACTCAATGTACATAGCCCAGTTCCAGTTGTCACCAAAGTTAATGGTGAACCCTGTGATCTTACCATCCGCATTTCGAGTAAATTCGGCTTTTTTGCTAAAGTTATCGATTGGTTCCAATTTAAGAAGAGCTGCTTCATTTGGAATTTTTTCTGGTTGAGTTGCATAACGGACTGCACGGAAAGAGCTTTCTACCAAGACTTGTCCACTATCACTAAAGTCATCCTTGATAACCATGTTGTTTAATTTATCTTGAACTGCGTTCAAAACAACACGCCACTTGATGCGGTTAGGATTTTCTGAATCTTGGTAACCATATTTCATTTCATAGTCACCAGCTTCACCATCTGTTTTATCATAGTTCAATGTGAAACTATCAGTACCAAACTGGAAAGTATATTTCCCAGACTCTGGCAAATTCGTTACGTTAGGACGAACAGCATATTTCAAAGTCATGACCTTATCTTTGTAGTTCTTAGAGAAATAATCTGTAAAGGTGATGGTCACTTTTTGAGTACTTGGATCTGTCACCGCATTCGCGATTACTTCACCACTACTATGTGTGATTGGAAATGCAAGCTTGGTAATCAATCCCAATTCTTTTGGAAGGTCAAGTACAAGCACATCTCCTTCATTAATTTGTTGAGTGTCTGGGAAAGAAATGTTATTTGTTGCTTCTAAAGCTTTACCAGTGCTGATTTTGGTATCTGCTGTTAACGGCTGACCGTCAACAGTGATCGTTGTTTTATTTGTGTAATCTATAACATCTGCTGCAAACACCGTCGTAAGCACCGTCAAAGATAAGACAAGTATACCCACAAATCCAAACATACGTATCGCATTCTTTTTAAAGTTCTGCATAATCGACTCCTTTTCTTACTTAGATATATCATAGCACTTTTTGTATCCGTTTACAATATTTTTTTGAATAATGTCATCCCTTTTATCCAAAAATTATCAGCATTTTCCTGACTATTTTTTTAAAAAAATATCAGTTTTAATAATCGGCTTCCTTATAAAGTGATACATGATAAGTATAAAAAAGCCGGGACCTGCTTCCCGACTTTACTTCTACTGTTAAAATCCTAGTTTTTCAAAGACTTCTTTGAAATTCTGACCGATGGTATCAAGAGAAACTTCTACTTCTTCTCGAGTTTGGTTGTTCTTGACCGTCGCTTGTCCGCTTTCGACTTCGCTCTCTCCTAAGGTGATAAGGGTCTTAGCTCCAAAGACATCGGCTGACTTGAACTGGGCTTTGAGTTTACGGTTGAGATAATCTCGCTCTGCCTTAAAGCCTTGTTGGCGAATATCTTGTACCAACTCTAAAGCCTTTATATTTGCTCCTTCACCAAGAACAGCAATATAGACATCTAGAGCATTTTCGATAGGCAGTGCCACACCTTGTTTTTCAAGGACCAGAAGGAGACGCTCCACACCAAGTCCAAATCCAAAACCAGCAGTTTCAGGGCCACCAAAGTAAGCAACCAAACCATCATAACGACCACCTGCACAGACTGTTAATTCATTGCCTTCAATCTCTGTGATAAACTCAAAAATCGTGTGGTTGTAGTAGTCCAAACCACGCACCATGTTGGTATCGATGATATAGTCTACTCCAAGATTTTTCAACATTTGACGAACAGCATCAAAGTGTGCTTGGCTTTCTTCATCGAGGTAATCCAAGATAGATGGTGCATTCTCCACTGCTGCCTTGTCTTCTTTCCTTAGAGTCCAAGACACGAAGAGGGTTTTCCTCCAAACGACGTTGGCTATCCTTAGACAAGCTATCTTTCATAGGTGTCAAGTAGTCAATTAAGGCTTGGCGGTAAGCCGCACGACTTTCAGGATTTCCAAGAGTGTTAAGATGTAGTTTCACACCTTGAACACCGATTGCTTTCAAGAAGTGGGCTGCCATAGCGATCGTTTCCACATCAGTAGCTGGATTTCTTGATCCAAAGCACTCCACACCAATCTGGTGGAATTGGCGTAAACGACCTGCTTGTGGACGCTCATAGCGGAACATTGGTCCCATGTAGTAGAACTTACTTGGTTTTTGAACTTCAGGTGCAAAAAGCTTGTTCTCTACATAAGAACGAACGACTGGTGCTGTTCCCTCGGGACGGAGAGTGATATGACGGTCACCCTTGTCATAAAAATCATACATTTCCTTGGTTACGATATCGGTTGTGTCTCCAACAGAACGACTGATGACTTCATAATGCTCGAAAATAGGGGTACGCACTTCTGCATAGTTGTAGCGTTTGAAAATTTCACGCGCAAAGCCTTCAACGTACTGCCACTTGGCAGACTCAGCAGGTAAAATATCCTGCGTTCCTTTTGGTTTTTGTAATTTCATAGGGAATCCTCTTTATAACTTAATAGTCCTATTTTACCATAAATGACGGGATTGGGACAGTCGGAGGAGTAAAGAAATAGCTTTAGTCTGTTCCTTTTTCATCTAGTTTACGGACAAATAGCAAATGTCGGCCAGCATTTACAATCTGAGCCAAGCATGGTACAATGAAAAACATCAGATATACGAAGGAGAATTTATGAAAAAGAATATCTTGACGACCCTTGTAGCTGCCCTTGTCTACTTTCTCTGTATCGGAGTGGGGGTTCTACTAGGAAACCTTGTCGACCACACTGGAAATATGTTTTATGCCCCTGCTTTTTCTGCTCTTGTGGGAGGTAGCGTCTATATGCTACTTTTAACAAAGTACCTCGTTTTGGGGCGATTACAACGATTGGGCTCGTTATCTCTCTCTTTTTCCTCGGGAGCAAGCATGGTGCCGGAGCCTTTCTTCCAGGAATCATCTGCGGGCTTGCAGCGGATGGCATCGCTCATCTAGGTCACTACAAAGATAAGATCAAAAACCTTCTTTCCTTCCTAATCTTTGCATTTGGTACTACTGGCCCTATCCTACTGATGTGGCTAACTCCTCAGGCTTATATAGCAACTCTTGTAGCTCGTGGCAAATCTCAGGACTATATTGACCGCGTCATGGTCGCACCTAACTCTGGCACTATCCTTCTCTTTGTAGCAAGCGTCCTTATCGGTGCCCTACTTGGTGCCCTTATTGGACAAGTTCTTATTAAAAAAATTTCAGAAAAAAAACCATCATAAAAAGAGCCGATTGGCTCTTTTTTATTTATGACTTAATTTCTTGGTCAAGAAGTCTCCCAAGAATTGGATAGAAAAGATGATCAAAATGATAATGATAGTCGCCAAGATAGTCACATCGTGATTGTAACGGTTAAATCCATAAGCGATAGCTACGTTACCGATACCGCCAGCACCTACTGCTCCCGCCATAGCTGTCTCACCGACAAGGGAAATCAAAGTTACAGTCGTCACACGGATCAAGTCTGGCAGACCTTCTGATAAGTACACTCCTACAATGTCCCAAAATGTAGCTCCACTTGCCTGAGCTGCCTCAATGACACCACCATCAAGTTCTGATAAAACCACTTGAACCTGACGAGCAAAGAAAGCAAACACCGCAAAAGATAGTGGTACAATAGCGGCATTCGGCCCAATACTTGTTCCTACGATTAGATGTGAGAAGGGCGACAAGACTGCCAAGAGAATGATAAAGGGAACAGCACGGAAGATCGAAGTAATCTTATCCAAAACCCAAAAGACAAATTTATCTTCTAAGACGCCACCAGGAGCTGTCAAGACAAGGAAAAGTCCTGCAACTAGTCCTAGGAATCCTCCAATGATAAAGGAAAAAACTGTCATATAAAGCGTTAAATAAATAGCTGTTCCCCAGCCTGCTTGACCTAACCAGCCCATCTTATAGACGTTTGGTAAATATGTTTGAATCAACTCTGCCATCTTACTGTCCTCCCTTCAATACTTTTAGTTGCACACCAGCCTGACGGATGGCATCTTGAGCGCTTGCCAATGCTTCTTTTTCTCCTGACAAGACAACCACAAGCTCACCGACAGGAGTACCTTCCAAATTTCGATATTTCCATAAAGAATATTGGCTGTTACTTGGTAGTGTTTGTACAGCTCATTTAAAAGTGGCTCATCTGTAGAAGCACCTGCATACTTGAGTTGTACCAAAATGCTGTTTTCAGATAAGTGCTCTACAATTTCTTGTTTCTCAATCTTGACCATGGCTTCATCAATACCTGTCGCAGTTGAGATAAAGTCCTGAGTCAATGGTTGCTTAGGATCTGAGAAGATTTCAAGAACACTGCCCTCTTCAATCAAGCGACCATCCTGCATCACAGCTACACGGTTAGCAATGTCTTTGACAATCTGCATCTCATGTGTAATCAAGACAATGGTCAAACCTAGCTTGCGATTCAAATCTTGCAAGAGAGATAAGATTTGTTTCGTTGTCTTAGGGTCGAGAGCTGAAGTCGACTCGTCTGAAATCAAGATTTTTGGATTATTTGCCAAGGCACGCGCAATAGCCACACGTTGTTTTTGACCTCCAGAAAGTTGTGAAGGATAGTTTTCGGCACGATCTGCAAGACCAACCAAGTCTAATAATTCAGCCACTTTAGCCTTCTTATCTTTCTCGCTAAGGCCAGAGTGTTTGAGAGCAAAGGCTACGTTTTCCTCTGCTGTTTTCTGGCTCATGAGGTTAAAGTGTTGGAAAATCATCCCAATATCTTGACGTTTGCGGCGCAATTGTCCCGCAGTTAAAGTCACCTTGTTATCAAAGATTACATCATCATCAATGGTAATTCTACCTGCAGATGGTTTTTGCAAGAGATTAATAACACGTACTAGGGTTGATTTCCCTGCTCCAGAATATCCTACGATTCCATAGATATCCCCTTCTTGGATGTGAATGGTAACATCCTTGACTGCTGTGATCGTTCTTTTCTTCTGGTGAAAAGTAACGTCGATCTGATCTAACTTGATAATATCTCTACTCATAACTTCTAATCAGCTCCTCTACTAATTCAATATGGGTGTAATAATCGGCGATTCGCACATTTTCATCTCCACCATGGTCTCGGCTATTAGCATTTCCTAGACCAAAGGCAACCATGGGTACTTCTAAGGCATCAAAGACTGTATGCATAGGACCTGTCCCAGCCGTTGTTGGCAAGACCGATACGCCCTGTGGATAGAATTTCTTGGCCAGCTCAATGACATTGAGAATGGCCGGCGCACTCATGTCACTTCGATAGCTCATCTCACCCAAAGTATAGTACAATTCTACCTTATCAAAGCCGTTTTTGTCTAGTTGTTTTCGGATTTTCTCCAAAACATCATGAGGTTCTAGCCCAGGGACCAAGCGAACTTCTAGCTTGGCGCTAGCTTCTGCTGGCAGAATTGTTTTAACTCCTTGACCTTGATAACCTGACTGAATTCCTTCGATATTGAGTGCTGGTTCAAAGAAGAATCGTTTTAGAAAGGCTTTACGTTCCTCTTGTAAAAGCGGCAATTCCAAGCCATAAATCTGGCTGATCTCCTCTGGATTGCGTTGGGCATAGGTTTCAACCAAGGCCAACTCACGTTCATTAGGCTCCTGCACATCATCGTACAAACCTTCTACCAAGATACGCCCATCCGTAGCTCGTAAACTGTTCAAGGCTTGAATGAGATACCAAGGAGCTGACTCTACAATTCCGCCATAGCTCGAGTGGATATCCACATCGGCACTCTTAACCTTGGCATCAAAGGTCACAATCCCCTTGTTCCCACCAGAGATTTCTAGCTGTTCCAAAGCATTTTTAGTTCCTTGTTCCCAGACCAACAAATCTGCACCACGAAGCTTGTCCGCGTGTTTTTCTAGATATTTGTCCAAATCCATAGAGGCAGACTCTTCAGCTCCTTCCATGATGAAGCTGATATTGACTGGTAGATCATCATGGTCCTGCATGTATTTTCTAAGAGCGCTCAAGCGAGCAGTGATATGCCCCTTGTCATCATCAACCCCACGCCCGTACATGATGCCATCACGGACAGAAAGCGTAAATGGATCCTCTGTCCAGATCTGGTCACTATCCGCAGGTACTGTATCATAGTGGTTGTAGAAAATGATCGTCTTGGCATTTGGTCGTGAACTTTTGAAATGTGCCATAACAAAAGGCGCCGTATAGCTCTCATCAATCTCAACTTCTGCGCCAACACGTTTAAAAATCTCGCCTAGATAACGAGCCACCTCTTTCAGACCGACCTGTTGGGCAAAGACTGATTTTTTAGAAATCAGGGTACGCAAAACTTCAAAGTAATGTTGCGCTACATGATCCTTTTCAAACTTTTCAATTTGTTCTTCTTGGCTAGGGAAAACCATTTTCTCTCTACCTTTCTACTAGGGCTTGTACCTTTGAAATCAATACAAGTGGATTTCATTTGTTTTAGGCTCTATATAAATAAAAGCAAGAGGTGGAAAAAAACTCTCCCACCTCCCTGTATTTATTACCAAACTGGTTGATCCAAGCCGTCTGAAGTTTCTTCGATAACTTTTTTAACTTCATCAGTGTGGTAAGCAGCGATAATTTTCTTGATTGCACTAGCTTTAGGCGATGTTTCCCAATCACTCTTAGCAACGATGATGTTGTACCATTGTTTTGAGTTTTCGTCAGCTTGCTCTTTAAAGAGTGCTTTCTTGTAGTCCAATTTTGCTTCTGTAACAAAAGTGTTGTTTACAACAGCCGCATCAACTGATGATAATGAACGAGCTGTTTGGCTAGCATCCAATTCAGTGATTTTCAAATTTTTTGGATTTTCTTTGATGTTTGCGATGGTAGCAAGTTCTGTTCCTGAAACATCCAATTTAATCAAACCAGCTGATTGAAGAAGGTAAAGGGCACGGCTTTCGTTAGTAGCATCGTTTGGAATTGCGATTTCACCCTTATCTGGGATTTCATCTACTTTAGTGTACTTGTTTTGACCATCTTTTGTTCCAGAGTATAGACGAATTGGTGAGATGTAGGTGTCTGCAATCGCAACAAGCTCTTGCCCATTTTCTTTATTCCAGTTGTGCAAGAAGTTATAGTGTTGGAAAGCATTTAAATCTACTTCATCGTCAGCAACTGCTTTGTTTGGTTGTGAGTAGTCTGTAAACTCAGTAAATTCCAATTTAATGCCGTCTTTCTCAACCAATTCTTGGATTTTATCCCAACGTGCTTCTTCTGAACCGCTACGGTTTACAGTTGCGATTTTAACTGTTGTTTCCTTAGTTGCTTTTTCAGCCGCTTTTTCAGCTGAAGATGCACAAGCTGCAAGTGTAAGGCCTGCTACTGTAGCAATAGCTGCTACGCCTAACCATTTTTTTGATTTTCATGATTCTTTCTCCTTTTAAAAATAATACCGTAATAGTATCTCATACTTTATTTGAATAAGCAAATTGTTATTAGATAGGCAGACATATAGTTTGAAACTATATGTCTGAAAGTTGCAAAATCATCCACCTCTGAAAGAGTGGATGATTTACAAACTTATTTAATGTCAGCCTCTGCTGGGAGGTAAGAACCACCGAAGAACTGTTGAGATAATTTTTCAAGAGTTCCGTCTTTGTATAGTTCTTGGATGCGTTTGTCTACAAATGATTTCAATTCATCTTGACCTTTTGCAAGAAGTGGATATACGTAAGGTTGTTGGTCGCTTGGAAGTTCGATAACTTTCAAGTTATCCAAACCTTGGTTTTTGATAACTGTTTCAACACCGATTTTGTCAAAAATCTTGTAGTCGAATTGTCCGTCGCTCAAACGTCCCATGATTTGTTGGAAATCAGCTTTTGTATAGTTAAGGACAGTTGGGTTATCTGTATGTTGTTTGTTGTATTCTTCCAACTGTTTAGCTGATGTTGTTCCTTGTACGACTTCAGTAGATTTTCCACCGATATCATCAAGTGATTTGATGCTGTTGTCATCTTTCTTAACTACGAGAACGTTAGGGTTTTTAGCAGTTGGTGCTGCATAAAGATATTTCTGCACGTTCTTTAGTGTAGCTGATGTTGTTAACCGCCATTTGGTATCGATCTGCGTCAAGACCTGCAAAGACACCTGACCATTCTGTCTTTTCAAACTTGACATCATATTTGTCAGAGTCTTTAAAGATAGCACGAACAACTTCGATTTCGTAACCAGTCAACTCACCATTTTCTTCATAGTTAAATGGTTTTGGTGAAGCGTTGGTTGCAACGATAATTTCTTTCTTACCAGATGTTGCTTCACTAGTTGCAGCATCTTTCTTCTCACCACCTGAGCAAGCTGCTAATGCACCCGCGGCAACAAGCCCTAGGGCAGCAAGCGATGAATATTTAACGATTTTTTTCATGATAATTCCTCCAAAATAAAATACAGTCTAATCTTAACAGAAAAAATGAGATTGCGCCATTATATGATTTCTATATTTGTGATAGGTTTTCTTTATGGCTGATTTAAAAGACAAGACGCAAGATAGCAATCAAGACAACTCCAAAAAGAACAGTGCCAACCAGATTGCGGTAACGAAAGGCGACAAAGGCTGTCGGAAAGACTGCTAAAAAGTCCAACCATTTTATCTGCGGGAGGCTTCCAGCTTTTCCGCTCACAACACTTGAAAGAATCAAAGCGAAGATAATAGAAACTGGGAGGAATTTTAAAAAGTGCTCTACAATAGGTGGCAACCCCTTGTACTTGGCAAGGATAAAAGGAATCATTCTCGGAATCCAAGTCACCAAGCCAGAAAAAACGATTGCCATTAAAATATACTTACTGACCATCTAAAATCACCCCCATGGTACAACCCAACAAGGTCGCAAACAGGACAGCGAGCGACTGAGACACTACTGTCAAGAGTACAAAAAAGGAAACAGCAACAACTCCCAGAATGATGAAGAGATTGCGTAAGGGAATCCGTTTTTGCATAATTTGAAACTGGGAAGTGAAAATCCCGATAAACATTCCCACTAGGGCAAAATCTAGACCAAAAACTTCCGGATTTGGCAAAAGGCCACCTAGAGCAGTTCCGACAACTGTTCCCAAAAACCAAGAAATATAGCTATTGAGATTGTTTCCATGCATCCACATAGGGTTGACCTTATCCGTATGAACTAGCTCTCCCATCAAGACCCCGTAAGTCTCATCGGTCAAGAGACTGGACATTCCGATATTATTCCATAAGCTAGTATGACGGAAATAGGTCGACGCATGCAAACTCAGCAAGAAGAGACGCAGATTAATCAAAGACCGTCATAGCAATGGCTGCCACAGGGGCTTGAACTGCTATCAAGGCTATCATGGCAAACTGAGCACTCCCCGCATAGACAAAGAGGCTCATCAAGCCCATCTCTACAGGGGTTACATAAGGGGAACCGATAATGCCACAAGCAAGACCAATGCTAACATAGCCCAGAGCCGTTGGCACCGCAGCCTGCACACCATCCCAAAATCCTTTTTCTTTCATAAACCTCCTCACTATTCATTCCCTCATCAACTGCTTTCCAGACAGTCACAGCAAAAATTATTATAACACATTCAAAGAGGAGAAAACAGTCTGGAATTTGAAACTAACAGCAAGTATCAGCCCCTGAACAGTATGGTTCATTATGGATATATGAGAAATTGATCAATTCGAATTCTATACTTATAGCCTTCATTTTTTTCAGTATATTCATCTTCTATCGGGTAGACATCAACCCAGAGTTCTCTCCTTTGACCTTGCAATTTGACTTTATAGCGATAGCCATCATCGTATAATCCTACTGTCTCGGTAGTTACGGATTTGAAAGTCGGAAGAGCTTCAATTTCTTTTTTTATAGTCTGGGATAAATTGTAGAGCGCTACTTGTTGCTCCATTTTTGAAGCTACAGGAATATGAACTGTCACTTCTTCCAAGCGATGTGATTTTGAAAATGTGAAATCTGCTCGACCTGTATAACCATTCAATGCAATATTTTCGTAATGATAGAAAAGCCGGCCTGTTTTATAGAAATAAGGATCCCTTGCATGCCAAGTGTCCCGATAGGCGGTTTCCGTTTCTTCTATCACTTCATCAGCTTCTCCAAACGCTTTTTCAAAAGATTCGATGGGCATGTTGAAAGAAATGGATTCAAACATGACTAATTGTGTCTTTGGAATATGCTGGCAAGCTGACATACAAAGCAATAAAGCTCCAAGAGCAATCACAACACTCATTGTTTTTTTAAATCTCATATTTCTACTATACTAAAAAACTCGGGCATTTGTCCAAGATAAAAGAGCTAACCCTAGGCTAACTCTTTATTCCATGGTATCAAAAGCCAGGCTAGGTTTGGCATTTAGCTCCAAGCCTGCAAAGTTTTCTTTGTTCCACTCACTGACGCTGGCATAGGCAATCATACCCGCATTGTCTCCGCAAAGTCGCAGAGGTGGAATGATGACCTTGACGTCGGTGATTTCAGCTGCTAAGCGTTCTCTTAATCCTTTGTTAGCTGCCACCCCACCAGCCACGACTAGGGTTTTAACAGGGTATTTCTCCAAGGCCTTCTTGGTTTTTGCCATGAGAATATCCATGACTGCTGCTTGGAAGGAAGCAGAAAGATCTTCCTTGGACAAGCTTTCTCCCTTTTGCTCGGCATTGTGGTGGAGGTTGATAAAGGCAGACTTCAAACCTGAGAATGAAAACTCCAGATTGTCTTCCTTGATCATGGCACGAGGGAAGTCATAAATATCCTGCCCCTGATGAGCCAACTCGTCAATCTCACGACCTGCTGGATAGGTCAAGCCCATGACACGGCCGACCTTATCATAGGCTTCACCAACTGCATCATCACGCGTTTCCCCAACAATCTTATAATCACCAGCTTCTGAAACATAAACCAACTCTGTGTGTCCACCACTAACCAATAGTGCTAGCAAGGGGAACTCCAATGACTCCACACTTTGAGCCGCCATGAGTGACCAGCCATGTGGTTCACAGGAATCAAAGGAAGGCTATGAGCCCAAGCAAATGCCTTAGCAGCTGACAAACCAACTAGCAAGGCTCCGACCAATCCTGGTCCATACGTAACGGCAACAGCTGTCACGTCCTCTTCGGTAATCCCTGCTTCTGCTAGAGCTTCCTCGATACAAGCTGTGATAACTTCGACATGGTGACGACTGGCGACTTCTGGCACTACACCACCAAAGCGCTTGTGACTTTCAATTTGACTAGCAATGACGTTGGACAAGAGCTCATCGTCGTTTTTTAAGACGGCGACACTGGTCTCATCACAGGATGTCTCAAATGCTAAAATATATCTATCCTTCATCTATTTCTCTCTTCATGATAATGGCGTCCTCAACTGGATCATGGTAGTAGGCCTTTCTCTCAGAGATGACCGCCATTTTTTCTTTCTTGTAAAATGCTTGTGCTCGTTGATTTGACTTTCTGACTTCGAGGAAAATCTCCTTGTCTGTCGGCAATGTTGCAAACAAGACTGATGCTATTCCTTGTCCTTGATAGGCTTTCTTGACAGCGATTTGCAAGACTTCTGCTTCAAATAAATTTTCCTGCACTGCTAGAAAACCAATCACTTCTACCCCATCAAAAGCAAGAGCATACCAGGTCTGATCTTGAGACAGGTCTGCTTGGATTTGTTCCAAGTTCCCAAGGGCTAACTGGGTAAACATCTGCCATAACAGCATAGATGACTTGGGCTAAATCAGGTTGTTGCTGAATTCGTTTGATTTCAATCATAGGCGTTTGATGTAGGATTCACCAGACTCAGTGTGATTCTTGAGCCAGTTTTCCTCAGCTTCTACACGCTTGAGATAGTTTGGTACAAAATCGTGCAAGTAGTCGACTTCCTTGTCCCAAGCCCAGAGGGCTAGATTTGCTGCATTTGGCAAGGTTTCCTGATAGTTAGCCTGTGGTAAACGCTCTTGGATTTGCTCAGCAAAGACTCCCACTTCACCTACAAAGGTTACCTGTTCAGCATCCTTGACTTGCTCTAAAACTTCCGCAAAAGATAAGTGGGCTTCGGGAAGGACAGACTGAGCATTTTCATAAAACCCTGCATAAACATTATTACGACGTGCATCCATCAAAGGAACAACCAAACCTTCCTGCTGGCTCGGTACCAGAGCTAAAAGACTAGACATCCCCACCAACTCAATGTTCAGGGTATGTGCCAAGGTCTTGGCAGTTGCTACCGCAATTCGCAAACCTGTGTAACTACCTGGCCCCTCTGCCACGACGATTCGATCCAAATCCTTGGGTGTCAAATCTAGACTGGCCATCAAAAAATCAATGGCAGGCATAAGGGTAATGCTGTGATTTTTCTTGATATTAATCGTGGTCTCGGCAAGAACCTGCTTGTCCTCTAAAATGGCTAGAGACAGAGCCTTGCTGGACGTATCAAAGGCTAATACTTTCATAACACATTCCTATCTTTTTGTCTGTTTACTATTATACTACAAAAGCCCCTGCATGGGAATTTTCTTTGTCCTGAAACAAAATTGTCCTGCCAAACAGACAGGACAATCACTTAAGCATTCAAACCAAAGTAAAATACAAGCCAGACCACATAGGTCACCAGAAGGAGGAAATGGAATACAGTGTTACAAAGAGAATTTTCCAATATACAGCTAGTTTTCTATGTTCTAGACGAAGAAATAGTAAATTGCCACCGTAAACACAGGCAACAAATACCGCAAAGGCCAGAAGACGAATGACAATAGCTAGTTGAAACATAGAGAGCCTCCTTTCTCCAATTCTAAAGGCAAATATTTCAAAATCATCATCTAATGAAAAAGAGCAAATAGCCTCAAAAGGAGCCAGAGCAGTTGCAGCAATATGTAGAATCTCCATCCAAATAGGTGAAACACAAAATCAAGCATAGCTAGTCCTCCTTAATCAAGGAAAACCTCTTTTCTAACTTTATTATAGCACTTGCATCTGATGCCTTCAAATACTTATACAAGGTAAAATGAAACGCATTTTAAGCTCCTTGCTTTCATGTTTCCTGCTTTTACTAATTCCCCTTTTTATGTTATAATTGAGATAATTGTAACGAATCAAGGTCAATACAGGCAGAAAATGAAATGGAAACAAACAGCTTCAAGCTGGTAATTTTTTGAATACAGCTGACCTGAAAACAGAAAGGAAACACATGATTTACAAAGTTTTTTATCAAGAAACAAAAGACCGTAGCCCACGTCGTGAAACAACACGCTCACTTTACTTAGACATCGATGCTAGCTCAGAACTTGAGGGACGTATCATTGCCCGTGAACTTGTTGAAAAAAACCGCCCAGAATATAACGTAGAATACATCGAACTCTTATCTGACAAACTACTTGACTACGAAAAAGAAACTGGCGCATTCGAAGTTACGGAGTTCTAATATGGCCTATACTCTTAAACCAGAAGAAGTAGGCGTTTTTGCCATTGGTGGTCTAGGAGAAATCGGTAAAAACACATACGGAATCGAATACCAAGACGAAATCATCATCGTTGATGCAGGGATTAAATTCCCTGAGGATGATCTTCTTGGTATCGACTACGTTATCCCTGATTACTCTTACATTGTCGAAAATATCGACCGCGTCAAGGCTCTCTTGATTACCCACGGACACGAGGACCATATCGGAGGGATTCCGTTCTTGCTCAAGCAAGCAAATATCCCTATCTATGCAGGACCTCTAGCTCTTGCCTTGATCCGTGGCAAACTCGAAGAGCATGGACTTTTGCGCAACGCTACACTTCACGAAATCAACCACAATACTGAGTTGACCTTTAAAAATCTTAAGGCAACTTTCTTTAGAACTACTCACTCTATCCCAGAACCTTTGGGTATCGTTATTCACACGCCTCAAGGGAAAATCGTTTGTACGGGTGACTTCAAGTTTGACTTTACACCAGTTGGTGAACCTGCAGACTTGCACCGTATGGCAGCTTTAGGTGAGGACGGAGTACTTTGTCTTCTCTCTGACTCGACAAATGCTGAAGTGCCAACCTTTACAAACTCTGAAAAAGTCGTTGGTCAGTCTATCATGAAGATTATCGAAGGTATCGAAGGACGGATTATCTTTGCATCCTTGCCTCAAATATCTTCCGTCTCCAACAAGCAACAGAAGCTGCTGTTAAGACTGGTCGTAAAATCGCTGTCTTTGGGCGTTCTATGGAGAAAGCCATTGTCAATGGGATTGAACTTGGCTACATCAAGGCTCCTAAGGGGACCTTCATCGAGCCAAATGAAATTAAAGACTACCCTGCGAGTGAGATTCTTATCCTCTGTACAGGTAGCCAGGGTGAACCTATGGCGGCCTCTCTCTCGTATCGCTAACGGAACTCACCGTCAGGTGCAACTCCAACCTGGTGATACCGTTATCTTCTCATCTAGCCCAATCCCAGGAAATACCACTAGCGTTAACAAATTGATTAACATCATTTCTGAAGCTGGTGTTGAAGTAATCCATGGTAAGGTTAATAACATCCATACCTCTGGACACGGTGGTCAGCAAGAACAAAAACTCATGCTCCGCCTCATTAAACCAAATACTTCATGCCTGTTCACGGTGAATATCGTATGCAGAAAGTTCACGCTGGACTAGCTGTAGATACTGGAGTAGAGAAGGACAATATCTTTATCATGAGCAATGGTGATGTGCTTGCCCTCACCGCAAACTCTGCTCGTATCGCAGGTCATTTCAATGCTCAGGATATCTACGTCGATGGTAATCGTATCGGTGAAATCGGTGCAGCAGTCCTAAAAGATCGTCGCGATCTATCCGAAGATGGTGTCGTCCTTGCTGTCGCAACCGTTGACTTCAAGTCTCAAATGATTATTTCAGGTCCAGATATCCTCAGCCGTGGATTTGTCTACATGCGCGAGTCTGGTGACTTGATTCGTCAAAGTCAACGTATCCTTTTCAACGCTATTCGTATCGCATTGAAAAACAAAGATGCCAGCATTCAGTCTGTCAATGGTGCCATTGTCAACGCTATTCGACCATTCCTATACGAAAACACTGAACGTGAACCAATCATCATCCCGATGATTCTCACACCAGATGAAGATGAAGAATAATAAAAAATTCTCTGAAATCTTATGATTCCAGAGAATTTTTTTATTTAACGACAATTTCGTAACGTGTTTTGCTTGTGAAAGTTTCACCTGCTTTGAGGATGACTTGATCTTTCAGGTCGCTATGAATAGCATCTGGTAAAGCTTGCGCCTCAAGAGCAATCCCATTATGTTGAATCATTGGTTGACCAGCGATAATGACACTATCATCGACAAAGTTTGCTGTGTAGACTACAAAGCAAGGAGCTTCTGTTTTAAAGAGTAAGAAGCGACCTGAACCTTGGTCATAGAGGAAACCAGCATTATCATGTCCTGCAGGAAGAGCAAATGGATGATCCAAACCAGATACGAGTTGAATCTGTTCATCTTCGTCTGCAAAGATATCTTTCAACAAGGCACCATTGTAGATATGTTTGACCACATCACGATTAGCATCTGGAGTTTTAGCTGGTACTCCATCAGGAGCAATTGGATAGATACCCTCAGTGTTCAATTGGAAGACATGGCGGTCAACCGTCTGAGTGAAATTCCCAGACAAGTTAAAGTAGCTATGGTTGGTCGGATTAACCAAGGTATCCCGGTCCGTCGTTACCTTATAACTAACTTCATAAGCACCATTTTCTTCCAAGTGGTAGCTGATCCAAATTTTAAGATTTCCAGGGAAACCTCCTGTACCGTCTGTTCTTTCTGTGTAAAGAGTCAAGCCATGGTCACTCACCTCAACTAGCTCAAACAAACTAGAATCCCAACCTGTTGAACCGCTATGGTTACAGTTGCTAGCGTTGTTGACTTCGAGTTTATAGGTTTTTCCATTCAATTCGAAAGTCGCACCTGCGATACGACCTGCAACTGGACCTACACTCGCTCCATGTTTAGGACTGTTACCTACATAGCTGTCAAAATCATCAAAGCCTAGGATAACATTGGCAAAATTGCCAGCCTTATCAGGAGTTACATAGCGTAGAATCGTTGCACCATAGGTCATGATTTCTAGTTGATAGCCTGCTTCTGTTTCAAAGCGATAAGCGACAACATCCTTACCATCCACTTTCCCAAATACACGTTCTGTGTATGCTTTCATCCTTCTCTCCTTATTGTTTAAATTCGTGAATAATAACACCTTGAACGACGCGGTTGACTGTACCTGTAGGTGATGGTGTATCAGGTCTGTTTCCAACTTTAAGCGAAGTCAAAAGGGCAAATAATTGACCATAAACAATATAAGGGAAGACGCGGTAAACATCATTCAGAACTCCACCACAGCCAAGCGCTACTTCCTTGACATTTTCAAGGCCAAAGGTTTGGTCACTCAAGAGAACAACGCGACGAGCAATTTTGTCACCTGCAACTTCACGAACCAAGTCTAAGTCATACTGACGAGTATAGTCTGTCGTAGCACCAAAGACCAAAACAACTGTGTCTTCGTTAATCAATGATTTTGGTCCATGACGGAAGCCAACTGGACTTTCATACATAGTCGCTACCTGACCAGCTGTCAACTCTAAAATTTTGAGTTGGGCTTCATGAGCAAGACCGAAGAATGGACCTGCACCTAAGTAAATCACTCGGTTAAAGTCTAGGTCTACCAATTCTTTGACATCCGCTACATTATCAAGAACCTTACGAGCAAGACTAGTTAGTACTTCAAAACGTTCAGCCTTAACAGCAAATTCAGTTGGGTCAAAGACCAAGAGAGCTGTCAACATCATAGAGGTAAAACTAGAAGTCATGGCAAATCCAGCATCGTTAGAAGCCGCTGGTTGCAAAAGCAAGAGGTTGCGGACATCACCGTGTGCTTGGAGCGCTAATTTCCCTTCAGCCGCACATGTGATTGTTACTTGATAAAGTTCATCAACCAAAGCCTTGGCCAAGTCAACTGTTGCCACACTCTCAGGTGAGTTCCCGCTACGAGCGAATGATACCAAAACAGTCGCTACATCTTTTTTCAAATAGGTTTGTGGATTAGCAACAATATCTGTTGTCGCAATGGAGTTGAAATTCCATTTACGTTCGTCATAGACTTCCTTAAAGTATGGAACCAAGGTATCACCTACATAAGCTGAAGTCCCAGCACCAGTCAGGATAACCTTGATGTAGTCATGTTTATCTGCAATTCCTTGCAAAAAGGCTGCAATTTCATCACGGCGGGCTTGATAAGATTCAAAAGCTTCCTTCCAAACATCTGGTTGTTGATAAATTTCTCGTGTAGTGATCTCTGCTCCCAACTCAAGCAAATCTTCTTTTGTATAATCTAGCATTGAAAACCTCTAATCTAATATTGTTTCATGATTGAAAACATGGGAATGGGAGTCGCTCCCATTCCCATGTATATTTTCTATAAGATGATTTAACGTTTTAACGCAATCACATCTTATACTCAATGAAAATCAAAGAGCAAACTAGGAAGCTAGCCGAAGGCTGTACTCAGTACGGCAAGGCGAAGCTGACGTGGTTTGAATTTGATTTTTGAAGAGTATTATTCATCTTCATCGTCGTCGAAGCTTGCCAATAAATCATTAACTTTCACAATGCTTTCTGACGCACGACTCTTATAGTCTGCATCGATACCTGTTAGGCTTGCATTGATAAATTCAATAACCATTGGAAGGTTCATTCCTGCATAAAGTTCAATGTCACGACCTTCCATAATCAGACGGCTCACCACGTTACATGGTGTTCCACCAAGAAGATCTGCAAAGACTAGGAAATCATCCAATCCTTCAATAGCAGCTTCAAATTTTGCAGTAAATTCTTCTGGTCCATCTTCTGGAAGAAGAGCCACCGCATGAATGTTGTCTTGTGGTCCCATAATCATTTCTGTGCTACCTTTAAGTTCTTCACAAAAACGACCGTGACTCACTAAAATCAATGATTTAGTCATAAATTATGCGCCCATTCCAAGTGCAAATTTACCAAAGGCAGAAAGAGCCAAGGCAAGCACGATAATGATACCGATAGCTTTTGTAGAGTTCATACCTTTCTTACCAAGCAACCAGAAGATAAATGCAGTGAAGATTGCTGGAAGCAAACGTGGGAAGATTGAGTTCAAGATGTCTTGGAAGTCAATCATCTTTTCACCGATTGGCAATTTGTATGAAATTTCAAAGTTGATCATTGTTGCTACAAGAGCACCCATCATGAATACACCAAGTACAGATGCAGCTTCAATCAAAGCTGTCAAAGTACTTTGCATGTTGTTGATAAGGTTAACCCCTTCTTTGTATGCAAATTCCAACTGTTTCCAACGGAAGATGTCATACGCTACTGCAACTGCGATCCAAAGGAAGATACCCCAAGGTTGACCAGCGATAGCCATTGTTGCAGCGATAGATCCCATGATAGCAGGTACAAGTGAACCAAAGATTGTATCTCCAAGAGGAGCGAATGGTCCCATCAAACCTGTCTTGATACCGTTAACCGCGTCTTTTGAGGCAACGCCATCTTTTTCTTCCATGGCAAGGTCAAAACCAGCGATGATTGTGTGGAAGAATGGTGAAGTGTTGAAGAATTGAGTATGAACTTTCATCATTTCTTTCAACTCAGGAGTTCCATCTCCATACATTTTACGCAATTGTGGCAAGATCATGTAAAGGTAACCTGATGCTTGCATACGTTCGTAGTTCCATCCCAATTGGAAAGTGAACAAGCTACGTTTGTTAATTTGATTAAAATCTTCTTTTGTTAATTTGTAATTAGAATTCGTCATCTTCAATTTCCCCACTTTCTGATGGTGTAGAAGGTGCTGCTACAGCAACTTTTTGGCTGTTCTTGAAGTGAACAACTGCAAGGAAGATACCCACGATAGAGATACCGATCATAGACAATCCTTTGAAGTTGTTAACAAAGCCAATTTTTTCAGCAACTTCAGCAGGAAGAGTGCCAATGATTCCAGCAACTGCTCCACCAAGACTTGTTACGTTTGAGTAAAGAACAGTCAACATAGCTGTCAAACCGAATCCCATAGCAAGGTAGTGAAGGTTACGTTTAACTGGAAGGTAACGAAGCAAGATAGCGAATCCAAGACCTGGAAGCATACGACCTGCAAGAGTCAAACCGTCTGCAACCCATTGGTATTCTTTAACAAGGTTTACAACACCTTGTACGAATTCTCCACCGAATTGAAGGGCGAAGAATACTGGAAGGGCACGAGATAGAGCCCAAGGAACTGCACCAAGAAGATAGTTACGTTCGATTCCTTTGTAGTCAAAGCGTTCGATTGCAGCATCAATACGGTGTGCAAAGAATGTTGTAGTCATACGACCAAGTACGTCGAAGTAAGTCAAAAGTGCTGCTACTGGTACAGCGATTGTAGTGATCGCAAGGTCTGTTTCGATACCTTGTGAAACTGAGAAAGCAGTCGCAAGAACCGCACCAGAAGTTGCGTCGATACGAGAAGCACCACCGAAGGTACCTACCCCAAGTACGAACAACTGCAAGCTACCACCGATAAACAAACCAGTTGTCAAATCTCCCATGACTAAACCAGTAATGAAACCAGCGAATACAGGCGAACCTGCAGAAGAAACGATCGTCAACTCATCACAGATTTGATAAGCTGAGTACAAAGTGAGAAGTAAAATTTGCCACCATTGTATCATAACAATGACCTCCTAAAAATTTTTCCTATTTTAATAAGCTCAAAAAGTCTGAAACTGGATCATTTGGAACCATTTGAGCAGTAAGTTTAACACCTTTTTCCGCCAATTTGTGGAAATCTTCCACGTCTTTATCTACAACGTTGATAGAACGTGTGATAGCACGAGTTTCTGGTGTTTGAGACATGTTGCCGACATTGACTGTTTCAAGTGGCACGCCTGCTTCAACCAAACCAAGAAAACGATCAGGTTTGCGTGCTACAATCAAGAGACGTTGGCTATCATATTTACCAGCAAGGATATTCGCTGCTGCTTTATCAACTGGCAAAATACTAAGTTTTACACCTGGTGGTGTTGCAAGTTTCAAGCCACTTTTTTCAACGTCGTTGTTCACAACTTCATTGTCAACGACCATGATACGTGAAACATTAAGTTTAGCAGACCAAAGGTTTGCGACTTGTCCGTGAATTAAGCGCCCATCGATACGGCATCCTACAATTGTCATAAGTTTTCCCCCTTTATGTGTTTGAGTGTAGGTTTACGAGTTAAATGTATGTGTCCCTTATACTCCCCTTCTGTTTCAAAGATAATGATGCGGTTCGCACCTCCCTCGAGATAGCTATGCGGAATATAAAGCGATAAGGTTGGACCGACATTCCAGAAACGACCTAGATGATGTCCATTGATATAAGCAATCCCTTTCCCAAACTCAGATAAGTCTAGGTAGGTATCCTTTGGTGCCTCAACTTCAAAGTCATAGGCGTAAAAGGCAGGTTGCCCTTCTGTCCATTCTTTTGAAAAATCAATCTTCTCAGGATTATCAAGCGGAAGCGGATATTGTTTCCAGTTGAGCAAGAAATGCAAATCTTTACAAACACCTGTGCGAATTCCTTTTCGCTGGGTATCTGCTAAGAATTTGTGCCCATAGTTGACACGTCCCATATTTTCAATGAGTATATCAATGTTGGAGAGCGCTTTCTTTTTTCCTTGACAAAAGATATCTTCGCCGATTTCTGTCTGGTATTGAGTAGCAATCCACTTGCCATCTACAAAGAGCTGTGCTCTATCTCGTCCATCAATAATTCGAATGCGTTCTTCATCTGCATCCCAACTAGCTTCTGTACGATAGAGTAGGTAGCCATAACTTTGCCCAAGTTCTTCCATTTTCTTTGGATAGAGACTTTCAATCGGACTTGATAGGTCATCCAAGGTTTCAAATAGAGAAACCTTCTCGACTAGCGGAATTGCTTCAACTTCCATACTTTCCTTGTAAAGTGGCTCAGATTGCGGATACTCAGGATAGTGGGTCGCCATCATCTCCTTCACTGCGAAATATTTAGCAGTTGGATTTCCAGCTTCGTCTAAAAGACCGTCATAATCATAAGAAGTTACTTGTGGTAAATCAATCGTTCCTCGAGCTGAGCAACCATTCATAAAACCAAAGTTTGTTCCACCGTGGAACATGTAAAGGTTGATAGAGCCTAGCTCCAAAACCTCGCGAACTGCTTCTGCTAATTCTTCTGGATCACGTTTGATGATAGGTTCTTTCCAACGATTAAACCAGCCATCCCAGAATTCCATACACATGAGTGGCCATTTCTTGCCATACTCATCTAAGAATTCTTGCATCTGTGAAAAATTATAAGTAGCTTTGGAACCAAAGTTCCCAGTCACAAAGAGATCATCCTCAATTAAGGTACCTGCCTTAAGAGTTGCTCGCCATGGACCATCTGATGTGAAAGCGGACAAGTAACTGCTCGTTCTTCCATCAAACGTCGAATTTCCCTCAAGTAGGTCTTGTCTTCACCATATGAGCCATACTCATTTTCGACTTGCATCATGAGAATGTTCCCACCGTTTTCCAATAATCTCGGAACTAGACGTGGAAGTAACTGATCATAGTAGTGGCCAACCATTTCAATGAAAGCTGGATCAGACGATCGAATTCTCATATCCTTGGTCAAGAGCCATGCAGGTAAACCACCGAATTCCCACTCTGCACAGATAAATGGAGAAGGACGTACAATTGCGTATAAGCCCAGATCTTGTGCAGTTTGAAGAAATTTCTCTAAATCAAGATTTCCTTCAAAGTTAAACTCTCCTTCAGCAGGTTCATGCATGTTCCAAGGAACATACGTCTCAACTGTGTTAAAACCTAAAGCCTTGAGGTTATACAATGAATGATGCCAATCTTCCGCAGGAACTCTAAAATAGTGAATGGCACCGGACAAAATCTTGAATGGTTTTCCTTCCAGATAGAAATCATCTTTAATTTCAAATCTCGCCATTCTTCCTCCCCTAAAAACGAAAAAGTTTGCGCTTTCATGTATTGTTATATCAACTATAAACTAATCAGGGGTTAATGTCAATACCTTTTTGAAATTTTTCTTTAAAAATTTTTTTCTATTTTTTTACTGAATCTTTTCTAAAAAAACCTTCTCAAAGCCCGTTAAATCAACATTTTTGAAAAAAACAAGCAAAAAAATAAGGAATAAAAACACAAATTATTTATATGTATTCTAATTTCTTATTCCGATATTTTAAATTTTTTTCAGTGCTTTTCTACTCTTTTTTTCGATTTTTATGTTAAAAATCATAAATGGAGAAGGAAAAAAATGAGGTGAAAAATATGGCAATTCCAAAGTATCAATACATTAAAGATGAATTGAAAAAAATAAGATCATTTCTGGTCAATTTGCTAGTGGAGATAAATTCTACACTGAAGCAGAATTGATTTCCATGTATGATGTTAGTTCAATCACAGTAGTTCGTGCCTTGAATGACCTTGCTAAAGACGGATACATTGTTCGTCAACAAGGTAAAGGAACATTCGTAGCTCGTGCTCGCAAGCATAAACTCGTTGAATTTTCTGATGTAGAAATCTTCGAGACCAAAGACGATAAGGTAACCGTTCTTTCTATCGAACGCGGGAACGATCTTAAATATCTAGAAAAGCTCGGCCTACGTGGTGATCAATTCTACTACAAGATTGAACGTGTTCGTGAAACAAACGGCATCACCTATATCTATCATAGTTCATACATCCCTGAACAATACATCAATGCCAACTATCCAAACCTTGAATACTATAGTTCTATCTATAATCGTTTCAAATTGGACTACCACATTCACATGAATGACGAGCATTTTGAAGAAATTAATGAAATTGTATTTCCAACTCCAGAACATGCCGCTTCTATTCTAGGAATCGACACTCAATTCCCAACTGTTTTCCAAACTAGGACAACTAAGCTTGAAGCAACTGGTCAAGTTTTGGAATACATCGAAACTTATAAACGTTCTGATTTCTACAAAATTAAATTCATCTCTTGTGACCGTGGTCACTAATGTTTAAAAACCTGAGACAACTGTCTCAGGTTTTTTATATACCCATTATAGCATCAGCTCCCTTTCCTGAGAATAGCATTTCAAACAATTCTATAATTAGTAACCTTTTTACTAAAAAAATAGTCAAAACTTGGAAAAATATATCTTAATTTATAATTTATTCTATTTTTTTATAGTAATTTCCTCAAAAAAACTTGACTTTATTTTTTTGTTTGAACATACAATAAAAGCCAGTGTGTGAAAAACGCTATCAAAAAAATGCGAAAAGGAGGTTTTTAATGAAACCAGAAAACAAACAGCGCTTCTCTATTCGTAAGTATGCAATCGGAGCAGCTTCTGTATTAATTGGATTTGCTTTTCAAGCACAGGCTGTTGAGGCTGACGGAGTTGTACCTGTCACAACAGAGGATCAGCCTACTGTCCAAACTACTGGAGAATCCGCTCCACAAACGAGTGAAGAAAAGCTCGAGACTGCTCCGTCAACAGAAAATGTGACTCCAGTGACTCCAGTAACAAATACTGAAGCTCCAAAAAGTTGAAGCTGCCCCTTCTCCTGCCGTAGAAGAACCTGTTGCAACCGAGGTAGCTCCAGCTAAACCAGTAGTAACTGAAGAAGCTAAGAAGATAGAATCTGAAAAAGAAGAAAACAAAGAAGCTGCTCAAGTCGAAGCCCCTTCAGCCAAAGAATATAAACTTCCTGAAACAGGAAGTCAAAGTTCAGAATGGTTGATTGCTACAGGTTTGATGGTTGCACTCACAGCTTATGGACTTAGCAAGAAAAAAGATTAAGCACAAATAAAAAAGCGAGATACAATCTCGCTTTTTTATTATTATGATTAGTCACCCAAACCGATGCGTTCAAAGATTTCATCAACACGTTTAGTGTAGTAAACAGGGTTGAAGATTTCGTCGATTTCTTCTTGAGTGAGGCGTGATGTTACTTCTGGATCTGCTTCAAGAAGTGGTTTGAAGTCTACTTGGTTATCCCATGATTGGGCTGTCTTAGGTTGAACAAGGTCGTAAGCTTGCTCACGTGTCATGCCTTTTTCAATCAAAGTCAACATAGCACGCTGGCTGAAGATCAAACCAAATGTAGAGTTCATGTTGCGGATCATGTTTTCTGGGAAGACTGTCAAGTTCTTAACGATGTTTCCGAAACGGTTGAGCATGTAGTCAATCAAGATGGTTGTGTCTGGTGCGATGATACGCTCAGCTGATGAGTGAGAGATATCACGTTCATGCCAAAGGGCTACGTTTTCATAAGCTGTTACCATGTGACCACGGATAACACGCGCAAGACCGGTCATGTTTTCAGAACCGATAGGGTTCCGTTTGTGAGGCATTGCTGAAGATCCTTTTTGACCTTTGGCAAAGAACTCTTCCACTTCACGTTGTTCAGATTTTTGAAGACCACGGATTTCAGTTGCCATACGCTCGATAGAGGTTGCGATGTTCGCAAGAACTGCAAAGTACTCAGCGTGAAGGTCACGAGGAAGGACCTGTGTCGAGATTTCTTGGGCACGGATACCCAATTTGTCGCAGACGTATTTTTCAACGAATGGTGGGATGTTGGCAAAGTTACCAACCGCACCAGAAATCTTACCAGCTTCCACACCAGCAGCTGCATGCTCGAAACGCTCGATGTTACGTTTCATTTCGCTGTACCAGGTCGCTAATTTGAGACCGAAAGTTGTCGGCTCAGCGTGCACACCATGGGTACGCCCCATCATGATGGTGAACTTGTGTTCTTTCGCTTTGTCAGCGATGATATTGAGGAAGTTTTCAAGATCCTTGCGGATGATGTCGTTGGCTTGTTTGTAGAGGTAACCATAGGCCGTATCCACCACGTCTGTAGAAGTCAAACCATAGTGAACCCACTTACGCTCTTCACCAAGCGTTTCAGAAACCGCACGTGTAAATGCAACCACATCGTGACGAGTTTGCTGCTCGATTTCCAAATACGGTCAATGTCAAAATCCGCCTTCTCGCGAATCAAAGCCACATCTTCCTTAGGGATTTCTCCCAACTCAGCCCATGCTTCATCAGCCAAGATTTCCACCTCAAGCCAAGCACGGTATTTATTTTCTTCAGTCCAAATGTTCGCCATTTCAGGGCGAGAGTAACGTTCGATCATTGTTTTTTTCCTTTCTGTTGATGTTCCACTTAAGTGGGGCGGACGTCAGCAGCTTCCTTTGGAATCTCATGACTAAATCTTGAGCCTAAAGTCTCAAGATTTCCGTCGCTTACGCTTTCCCCACGGCGTGAAACATCCGTTTAACGAACAAAAGTCGTTTTATCCAAATTCTTCTTTCCCAATCCACACAGATGGGTAGTGATCTAGTGTATTCAAATCCGTATCCAGCGGGACATCATAGATAGCTAAATAGTTTTCAGGATATTGAGCCGTTAGCTCTTCATACTTAGCTTTTACTTTTTCGTGATCGCTACTAGCATACAAGACCTCGACTACTGCTCCAGTCTTCTCTTTTTCGACAAATGCGTTGACGATGAGTTGTATCATAGGCACGTCCTAAAAATCAATCCCTTTCCCAAACTCCTCAACCTCATCCGGCACATCACTAAACAAAGTCACATGTCCCATCTTGCGGTTGTGCTTCGCTTCTATTTTACCATACATGTGGAGGTGGGCGCTTGGATTTTCTGTGACATATTTTTCAGCAGCCTCGACGTGTTGGCCGAGAACATTGAGCATAACAGCAGGAGCATGAAGGTGAATTGCTGGGAGTGGTGCTCCGAGAACGCCCAAGATATGAGTATCAAACTGGGAGAAGTCACAAGCTTCAATCGAGTAATGGCCTGAATTGTGTGGACGTGGCGCGATTTCGTTGACAATGATGTCATCAGCTGTCGCAAACATTTCCACGCAAAGGGTTCCAGAAAGGTTTAGTTGTTCAGCAATTCGCACAGCCATAGCTTTGGCTTTTTCAGCTAGACTTTCTGAAATGCGAGCAGGCACAATTGTTTTTGAAAGAATGTTGTTGCGGTGGATATTTTCCTGAACAGGGAAGACTGTCACGTCCTTGCCATTACCTGACACGATGACAGAAATTTCAAGGTCGAAGTTGACAAATTCTTCCAAGACACAGTCTGCAGAATCAGCCAGCACATAGGCTTCTTCCAAGTCTGCTTCTGAACGAATAACCTTTTGACCATGACCATCGTAGCCACCGGTCGCTGTCTTGAGGACATAATTTTTCGACAGATCGATATCTGTCAAATCTTGGCTTGAGGTCACAACCTTGTAAGGAGCCACAGTGACTTGGGCCTTGTTGGAAAGAAAGTCCTTCTCAAAAATGCGATTTTGGGAGATACGAAGTAGGTCTGTTCCTTGTGGAAGCTGGCCTTCTTTGATAACGGCATCCAAACCATCAGCATCGACATTTTCAAACTCATAAGTTAGAACATCACAGCGGTCCGCCAACTGACGTAGAGCATCCACATCGTTGTAAGGAGCTACGATGATTTCCGCCACACGGGAGGCTGGGCAATCAGCTGCTGGATCCAGCGCGATAACCTTGTGTCCCATGTAGATAGCTGAGATCGCCATCATCTGACCGAGCTGGCCACCACCGATGATTCCAATGGTTTTAGTTGAGCTCATTAGTAGACTCCTCTGCGATTTTTCCTTGTTCTTCAGCAAAGTTAGCAAGCGCATCTGCAATAGCCTTATCCTCTACTGAAAGAAGACGAAGGGCAAAGAGGGCCGCATTTGTCGCACCTGCTTCACCGATCGCCATGGTTGCGACTGGTACTCCACCCGGCATCTGAACGATAGAGTAGAGAGAATCCACACCACTGAGGGCACGTGATTTGACTGGTACGCCGATAACCGGAAGGGTCGTTTTAGCTGCGACCATACCTGGCAAGTGAGCAGCGCCACCTGCACCAGCGATGATGACCTTGATGCCACGGCTACGTGCTTCTTCCGCATGTTTGAACATGAGGTCCGGTGTGCGGTGTGCGGAAACAACTTTCTTTTCGTAGGCGACGCCGAAGTTGTCGAGGACTTCAGCAGCTTTTTGCATGGTTGCCCAGTCGGATTTTGAGCCCATAATAATGGAAATTACTGGTTTAGTCATAATTTTTCCTTTTTCTTTTTTTGATAATGGTCTTAGGTGGTGGGGACGGAAGCAAACCTTCGGTTTCATTCCTAAACTTTGAGCCTAAGGTCTCAAAGTTTCCCCCGACCAGAACAGATCCTGCTCTGGTCCTTTCACCACGGCGACCATTATTGGGTTTGGCGACTTCGTCGCCTAATATAGCACTGATATTCGAAAACTCGAATAAAACACAGAGCGACAAGGCAAAGCGACGAAGATAGAACTAAAGTTCATCACGGAGCTTTAACACAGTCAATCGAAGATTTTTAAAGAGTTTTATTTATTGCCTTGCTACCGATATCTTTACGGTAGAAGAGGCCTTCTGTGTTTTGTTTGTTAAGTTCGCTGTAGATGGTATTTTGGGCTTCTTTGACGGTATCTGCTGTGGTGACGAGCATATAGACACGTCCGCCATTTGAGAGGAGGTCTTGGCCATTTTCAGCGAATTTGGCACCAGCATAGTAAGTGATGATGTCACCCTCTATCTTGGCTGGAAGTTTGACACCCTTCTCATAAGCGAGTGGGTAGCCGTTTGAGGCTACAACCACGCCTAGTGTCACCCCCTTGTCCGTCCAAGTGATGGCTGGCTCTTTGCCTTCCAAAATATCGGTGATATTTCGTGCAAAGTCAGATGTCAAGCGAGGCAAGATGATTTGTGTTTCAGGATCGCCAAAGCGTGAGTTGAACTCAATGACTTTAGGGCCGTCAGCTGTCAAGATAAGTCCAGCGTAAAGGACACCAGTGTAAGGACGGCCTTCTTTAATCATGCCTTCAAGGACTGGCTTGACAATAGTGTCAACTGCTGTGTCAACCACGCTCTGTGGCAAGTGAGGAACTGGCGCATAGGCACCCATCCCACCAGTGTTAGGGCCCTTGTCGCCATCATAGGCACGTTTGTGGTCCTGAGCTGTTGGCATGATGTAGAACTTGTCCCCATTGACAAAGGCAAAGAGAGAGAATTCTTCCCCGTCAAGGAATTCCTCGATGACCACACGCGCACCTGAATCACCGAATTTATTGTCCAAAAGCATCTCGTGAGCAGCTTCGACGGCTTGCTCAACTGTCTCCGCAACGACGACACCTTTCCCAAGGGCCAAACCGTCTGCCTTGACGACGATTGGAGCGCCTTTTTCTTCGATATAAGCCTTGGCTTCCTCGAAATCTGAGAAGGTCCCATAGGCTGCTGTCGGAACATCGTATTTGACCATGATTTCCTTAGCAAAATCCTTGGACCACTCCAGCTCCGCTGCCAATCTTGTTGGACCAAAGGCTTTGAGACCGGCTGCATTGAAATCATCCACGATTCCAGCAGCAAGAGCGTCATCTGGACCAATAAAGGACCAAGCAATATCGTTGGCGTTTGCAAACTCAATCAATTTAGAATGTTCGGAAATAGAGATATTTACTAATTCCAGACCATCCAGAGTCATCCCGTCATTCCCAGGAGCTACAAAGACTTTCTCAACATCTTTTGACTCAAGCAACTTCTTAGCAATGGCATGTTCACGACCACCTGAGCCGACAACTAACAGCTTCATCTCTCAACCTCTTTTGCGAATTATTTACTAATATTATACCATAAACGTTCGTTTTAATCTAATTTTTTTAAAAAAATAGATTAAAAACAATTTTTGAACTCATCATTCTTGTCTTATATAATATTTGGGGAAAAAAATACCAACTCCTCTTATCTCATACTTATCAGAAAGTCAGAGAATATACAAAGTTAAAAGTTTCTGTATCGAAAGTACGCAAGGCACTGATATCATCTCCTCTCAGGGTTAATTTTTTTGCATATCAAACTATTAATAGATGTTAAAAATTGGTTTTCATAAAGCTAATTACATTGATAAAAATCTATCCGGATACCTCCCCAGTTGATTTTTATCGATTCAATCCTACTAAAAGTCATAGCCTTTTTTTAACACTCTAACACAGAATATAAAAAAATTCATAATATTTTTTTGAAATGTTCCAACAAAATCATCTTACTTTAGAGTAAAATATGTCGAACCTTATGATAAAAAAAGCAATATAACCAAAAATATGTTAATCTTGAAACATTCAAAGCAATGTATTCTACTAGATTATTCTTCACTCAAATCGTAAATTAATTTGTATGAAAGCATCCTAATTATAAACCACTAGAACATCCCTGATTCAGAATCAAATCTAAAGACAGCAAAAAAACTTAAAACTTTTTATTTTATCGTATTTAAATTCAAAAAAAGGAGAAGATTTATTTTTTTCTTCTCCAATCTAAGTCCGGATTATTTTTGCGAATTTTATAACAAGTTGTTATTTTTTTCTGGCAATCCTAAAAACTTTTTTTGCATCTTTGGGAGGAATTTTTTTATTCCCCATTCTTTATGCACAAACTCTAGTATTTCTCGACCTCTCTTATAAATTGATTCCGGAGTCCAGTCAGAGTATTTTTTTCGCATAAATACCTTTTCAGCCATTGTTCCATATTTATATCCCGTTGGATTATTTATCTCTTTAAAGTCACATTTGTCAGGATAAGATTTATTTTTCTAGTTTTTTTCATTTTTTTCTAGCTGATATAACTATTAAATTTCCTAATGTATTTTTTTATACTTTTTCTCTATCTTTTTTTGATTAAGAGAACCAAATCTTTCATTCCAATAATTAAATCTATGGTTGCGTGGATAAATATGTTCTATATTATAACTTTGCTTGTTAAAAATAGAAGCATAATCTGTCAGTTTCACTGAAAGTTTCCTTAGATCTATCCATTAATTCTAAATTATATTGGGTCAAAATGTAATAGGATAGTCTAGGAGAATCCGAATAAAAATTGAGTATTTGATAACACATCATAGCTTTTTTTGGTATTATTTTTAAAGTATTCTTTATGAATCTTAGTCATTTGGCGATTAAATTTATTTAATAATTCTTCATTGATATTAGGCTGTCTATCTAAATAACATAGCAAAAATAAATGTGTTGAATTGTAAAACTCTTATTTTTCTATCTAATTCGTCATACCTTAATTCACTACTATCCGGTATGAATGAATCCAAAAAAATAAAAAAATTTTTCGATATTTCTCAATGTTGGTAATAGGTTTGTACTTTCTGTTTTCAAAAGTTTAAAAAAATGAATTTCTGAATTAAATCCGAAATAGACTGAGTATCATAAAAGGAATGTCTATCTTCTTTAGCTATGCTATTGAATAAATCTTCCATCGAATCCATCTCTATGACATCACTAGATATTTCCTTAGGTATCACAAAGTCACGCGATCTAGTATTACGATAGTTAGTTACCGTTAAAAAAATTTATGCGAGATAAATATTCTTTTATCTTAACGTCGTCTGAGGAACTAACAGTAAGTTGCATATCTTTCCAAACACGAATACTTATCCTTAAATCTTGAATATATTCTTGAATATCTTTTTAATTTCAGTTTTTTTCTGAATTACATTTTGTGAGGTAAATATTTTTTTTAAAAAGATTCTCCGAGTGTAAAAACAAGTGTATTTCTTTCATACATTTTTTTGTTCATCAGGTTCTAAATAGTTTTTTTAAACTTATGAATTGGATAAGCGGTCAATTGTGCATCCAGAAAAAAATATCATCAGTAGTCATTGAGTAAAATCTATATCTCCTCATTGACCAATTAAATATATTTTTCACTATGATCAATTTCCCCAATACTTCTATAAATTATTTTCCACACATCATTAATCTGGTTTTTTTACTTCAATCCTCTTCTCTAGAGATATTTCAGTATATAGAGTCGTCAAATAAATTAAGCGATTTTTTTCAGTAGTTCTAATGTTGATAAAATTCTTCCTCGATTATTCATCGTCTCAAATGTAACATGAATATCTAAGTTTGAATCAATAACATATCTATTAAACACTAGCTTATGAACTAATTTAGTATATAATACATCAATATCTTCTTGATTTAATTTTTGAAACCTTTTTTTCTTAAAAAAATTCTAATGCATTTTTGAAGATTGTCACTATACTTACTTTCGTAAATTGGATATTTATCTTCTAAACCATCTAATTCTAATATCTTTGAAATATAGAATCCATAACTATCATTCTCTGTTTCATACGAAAATGGTAAGTAAAATGCATTATCAGCCTCCCTTTTTAATACAATAAAAATCTTTTTCAATTTCAGAAATGGAATCAAATTCATTTAGGGTATTTAATTTATGACTTTTTGCTACCTCAATTATAACTTTTTAAAAAGAATCATCGCTGTTGTTAATCTTTGTTGTCCATCAACAACATAGTATGGTGTCCTATTAATTTTATTTAAAAACCATCGATCTGTTTTTATTCTTATCTAGTTCATTCTTCGGTATCTCCTCTAAGGTTATAACTCCTCCGTAATGCTGTCTCTCCGCAGACAAGTTAAATAAATCCTCCCAAAAAATCCTCAACTTCTTTTCGTTCCCCATGCATAGCCCCTTTGATAATTTGATAATCTGGTATTCTATATATTCCATTTGTAAATAATTTGTATAAGTTATTTAGACCACTTTCCATTTTAACTCCTTTTTTTATATTAAAAATTATATATATCAATCTATATTCTATATTATAACATGTTTTTCTTCCCAAACTCCAATATAACTCAATAAATATGTAACTAACCGAGTCTAGAGACCACAATTTTATAAATTAGATACATTTGAGCACATTCTTTGCTTCATTTACTATATAGGTAAATAAATCTAACTGATATAAGACAGGTTTAACCCTACCAATCCTATCTGTAAAACTGCTGATTAAGATTCTCTCTATCGCGGAAAAGGCACTTATCGATGGATGAGTGCCTTATTTGATTAATGTCTAAAATGTCTTACTCCTGTGAAGACCATAGTCAAGCCATGTTTATCAGCCGCTTCGATTGACTCTTGGTCACGGACAGAACCACCTGGTTGGATGATTGCTTTGATACCCTGCTTTGGCGATTTCTTCCACGTTATCTGCAAATGGGAAGAAGGCATCTGAAGCAAGAACAGCGCCGTCAAGACGGTCTTTAGCTTGATCAATAGCGATACGGACTGAAGCCACACGATTGGTTTGACCTGGGCCAACACCAAGTGTCATGTGGTCGTTAGTCACGATGATCCCATTTGATTTGACATACTTGATAGCTTTCCAAGCAAACTCAAGAGCTGTCGCTTCTGTCTCAGTTGGTTGGCGTTTGGTAACCACTTGCCAGTCAGCGGGACTTTCTTTGACGACGTCTTGGTTTTGAACGAGGAGACCACCAACAACACCAGTGTATTCTGCTTCCACTTCACTAGCATCTTGAGCGTCAAATGGCAACTCGAGGATCCGCAAGTTTTTCTTCTTGGTTGTCAAGATTTCAAGCGCTTCATCTGTATAGCTTGGTGCGATGATGATTTCGAGGAAAACGCCATGCATCTTCTTAGCTGTCGCAGCGTCTACCTCACGGTTGAGAACGACGATACCACCGAAGATGGATACTGGGTCAGACTCATAAGCGTAGTCCCAAGCAGTTTCGATGTCGTCAGCTTGACCGATCCCACATGGGTTCATGTGTTTGAGAGCCACAACAGTTGGACGGTCTTTGAAATCACGGATGATCCGGATAGCGGCATCAGCGTCACGGATATTGTTGAAGGACAATTCTTTCCCGTTCAGCTGTTTAGCTGAAGCGATGGAGTAATCCGTTGGCAAAGCTTTTTGGTAGAAGTCTGCATCTTGTTGAGGGTTTTCACCGTAACGCATTGGTTGCTTAAGATCATAAGTCAAAGTGAGTTTTTCAGGTTTTTCTTCACCCACTTGAGCTGTGAAGTATTCTGCGATCAAAGGCATCATAGGCTGCTGTGTGACGGAAGACTTTCGCTGCCAAACGTTGGCGAGTTTCGTAACTTGTTTCGCCGTTGGCTGCCAATTCGTCAAGCACCACAGCATAGTCAGCAGGGATCTACCACAACTGTTACGCTAGCGTGGTTCTTCGCTGCTGAACGAAGCATGGATGGTCCACCGATATCGATGTTTTCAACCGCGTCAGCGTAAGTCACGTCTGGTTTAGAGAATGGTTTCCTTGAATGGGTAAAGGTTGACCACAACAAGGTCAATCAATTCGATATTATTGTCCTTAGCAGCTCTAAGGTGGCTATCGAGGTCACGACGAGCGAGGAGACCACCGTGGATATTTGGGTGGAGGGTCTTCACACGACCGTCCATCATTTCTGGGAAACCAGTCACATCGTCGATGGCGATGGTATCAACCCCAGCATTGTCAAGGGCAACTTTGGTACCACCTGTTGAGATGATGTCCCAACCGAGTTTTTTGAGTTCTTGGGCAAATTCAACAATGCCCGCTTTGTCTGAAACACTAATTAGTGCGCGTTTAGTCATTTTCTTTCTTTTCCTTTTTTAAAAAAGTTCTTTATCTGCTACAGTCGAAAATGTTCTTTCCGATCAATGGCTTCCTTATTTTGCGTGCAACTCCCAAACGTATCCAAGACTTCTGGATAGAGCTTGTACTCTGTTTCGTGGATGCGAGTTTCGAAAGTATCAAGGGTATCCCCTTCAAGGCGTGGCACACGGACTTGTTTGATAACCTTACCGGTATCAACACCAGAATCCACCCAATGAATAGTCACACCAGACTGATCAACACCTGCATTCCAAGCATCCTCAATACCATGAGCACCTGGAAATTCAGGGAGATAAGCCGGGTGAATATTGATAATACGGCCTTCATAAGCTGCTAGCAAGGTTGGGCCAACAATTTTCATATAACCCGCCAAGCAAACCAAGTCAATTTGGTGTTCATTCAAGAGGTGAACAATCGCTTCTTCATAAGCTGCTTTATTGTCAAATTCCTTGAGTTCAAAGGCATGGCTCACCACACCAAGGTTCTTGGCACGTTCTAAGACATAGGCATCCCGGTGATCTGAAAAGACAAACTCTACCGGAAATTGTTCTGCAATCACCTGAAAGTTTGACCCGTTGCCAGAGGCAAAAACAGCAATCCTTTTAGCCATTATTTAATCACCACACTTGCGCCATCTTTCTTCACAATACGACCAATTTCATAAACAGGTTCGTCAAGAAGTTCTTTGACACGTTCCACATTTTCTGGTTTAACCGCAAGCATGAGACCAATTCCCATATTGAAGATTTCAAACATTTCTTCATGTTTGATTTGGCCATATTTTTCAAGGGCTTTGAAAATTGGAAGAACTGGCACTTTGCTTTCGTCAATTTCAGCAGCCAAGTCATCTGAGAACATACGTGGTACATTTTCGATGAAACCACCACCTGTGATGTGGGCAATTCCGTTGACCAATTCTTCTTTGATGAGTGGCAAAGCTGCTTTGACGTAGATACGAGTTGGTTCCAAAAGAACGTCTTTAAGTTTTTTGCCTTCCAATTCTGGAAGAACTTCTTCACCTGTGTAATCAGCAAAGACACGACGAACGAGTGAGTAACCATTTGAGTGGATACCGCTTGAAGCAAGTCCAAGAATCACATCGCCTTCAGCTACTTTTGAACCGTCGATGATTTGAGATTTTTCTGCAACACCGACAGCAAATCCAGCCAAGTCATAATCATCTTCGCCGTACATACCAGGCATTTCAGCAGTTTCCCCACCAATAAGGGCAGCACCTGCTTGTACACAACCTTCTGCAACACCTGCAACGACTTGTTCTAGTTTAGCTGGTTCATTTTTACCAGTTGCGATATAGTCCAAGAAGTAGAGAGGCTCTGCACCTGCAGCAATGATATCATTGACACACATGGCCACACAGTCCTGACCGATAGTATCGTGTTTGTCATACTTGATAGCCAGCATGAGTTTAGTACCAACACCATCTGTCCCTGAGATCAAAACAGGTTCTTTGACACCTGTTTTTGAAAGGTCAAACATACCACCGAAACCACCAAGAGCTCCCATAACACCTGCACGCTCCGTACGTGCCACGTGTTTTTGATCCGTTCAACAACTTCATAACCCGCTTCAACATCCACACCAGACTGCGCATAAGCATTTTTATTCGTCATTTTATTCATTCCTTTTCTTTTTTTGAGAAAGACTGCGACGTATTTTTAGATAAACAATTATTTTATCTAAAAATACTAGTCAGGTCTCTAGCTTTGGTCCCATAGGAGAAAGCGTCTACTGACAAATGCTTTAGCTTTTAGTCAGTAGTGAGACGTGGAGCGTATGCATTCTTATTTGTCATTTTTTAATCCTTTTCCTTTCCTTCAATGGGAATTTTATTTGTAAAAACTCGTTTTTTCTTCCAAACTTCTACGATATTCTTCTTCATAATCATAGAGAGGAGTTGGATATTTCCCATCAAAGTAAGCCACACAGAGACCGCCATTTGGCGCATCTGTTTCAATCCCAATAGAGTCAATCAAGCCATCAATCGAAAGATAAGTCAGACTATCCGCACCAATGATTTGGCAAGTTTCCTCAACGGTATGATTGGCTGCAATCAACTCCTGACGTGTCTGGATATCAATCCCGTAGAAACATGGATAGGCAAGAGCAGGACTACCAATGGCAACGTGCACTTCTGATGCTCCCGCTTCTTTCAAAAGCTGGACAATGCGACGAGATGTTGTTCCACGTACAATTGAGTCATCAATCATGACCACACGTTTGCCTTTAACGACACCAGAAACGGCAGAGAGTTTCATTCGCACTCCTTGTTCCCGCAATTCTTGAGTTGGTTGGATGAAGGTCCGTTGCGTATATTGGTTCTTGATGAGACCCATTTCATTTGGCAAACCTGATTCTTCCGCAAATCCCATCGCTGCGCTGAGTGAGGAATTTGGTACCCCAACTACGATATCGGCTTCATGCTTAAACTCACGTGCCAATTGAGCTCCCATTCTCTTACGAGCCGTATGAACATTGACACCGTGGATATTGGAGTCGGGACGGGCAAAGTAGATATACTCCATCGAACAGATTGCCAGCTGAGTATCGTTTGTATAGCTGTCATACTGGATGCCATTTTCATCAATAATAACAATCTCACCTGGTTTCACATCGCGAATCCACTCGGCACCGATGACTTCAAAGGCACAGGTTTCAGAGGAAACCACAACTGCTCCATTGGCCATTTTCCCGATTGACAGAGGACGGAAGCCGTTTGGATCAAGCGCTGCAATTAACTTATCCTCAAACATCAAGAGATAAGCAAAACCACCTTTAACAAGACTGAGCGCTTCCTTGATTTTACCCATCAGGTTTGGATTGTGGCTACGACGAATCAAGTGAGCCAAGATTTCTGAATCAGAAGTCGAGCTAAAGATTGCCCCTCTTTGTTCCAATTCTTGCTTGAGTGATTCTGCATTAGTCAAATTCCCATTATGAGCCAAACCAAACTGCATATCGTGAAAGCGGAAGAGGAAAGGTTGGATATTGTCTACAGAAGCTTCTCCCGCAGTCGCATAACGCACGTGTCCAATCGCTCCAGTTCCTGTCAATTTATCTAAATTAGCAGGATTTTTGAAGACTTCTGATAAAAGCCCCATATCACGATGACGCTTCAATTGTCCATGGTCATTGGAGAGGATCCCTGCCCCCTCCTGACCACGGTGCTGAAGGCTATGGAGTCCAAAGTAGGTCAATTTGGCAGCGTCTGGGTGGCCCCAGATACCAAAAACACCACATTCTTCATTAAGAGATTTTACTTCGTATGTCATTTTTTATACCTTTTATTTTCCAGTAAAGTATTTCACAGCTGATGCAAAGAGATGCTGGTCTTTATTTCCTGGAATATTTTGGAAGAGACCGTCTTCGAAACGTTCTGAGTGACCCATCTTACCAATGATTTGACCGTTCTTACTTGTAATACCTTCGATCGCATTAACAGAACCATTTGGATTGTATTTAGAATCCATGCTTGGTTTACCATCAAAGTCAACGTATTGGGTAAAGATTTGACCATTGTCACGAAGCTCTGCAAATTCCTCAGCTGTCACGACAAACTTTACCTTCACCGTGTGATACTGGGATGGCATGGATGTCACCAACTTTCACTCCAGCAAGCCATGGTGAGTTCGTATTGGCAATACGTGTTTCCACCATCTTAGCCACGTGTTGGTTGGCATCATTGTAGAAGAGGGTTGGACTAGTACTGCTTGCATCTTCAAAGTTCCCATATGGAAGAAGACCTGATTTGACAAGGGCTTGGAATCCGTTACAGATACCGATAATCAAACCACCACCTTCGATGAAGCTATCAATAGCTGCACGTACTTTTTCATTAAGCAAGATGTTGACGATAAATTTAGCTGATCCATCTGGTTCATCCGCTGCTGAGAAGCCACCTGCAAAGAAGATAATGTTAGCTTTTTCAATATTGTCAACCATGGTGTCAACAGACTTGACAATCGCTTCTTCGTTCAGTGTTACAAATGGTACCAAGTTGACTTTCGGCACCTTCTTTTTCAAAGGCCTTAGCTAGAATCGTACTCAGAGTTAGTACCTGGGAATACTGGAATGTAAACCACTGGTGTCTCAACTGTTTCTTTAGCTTTGATCACAGCATCTGATGCCACAGCTGGTACTTCTTCCAACTCAGTTGCTTGTGCAAATTCCGTTGGGTAAACCTCTTCCAATTTACCTTGGAAGGCACTGTCAAGTTTGTGTCCATCAAGCGTTACACCATTGACAGTAAGTGTAAAGTCAGCTGCTGTTTGTCCAATCTTGGCAACACCTGAAATATCTTCCGGAGATGTGAAGACGAATCCACCCAATTGAGCTGTCAAGGCAGTCTCAAGATTTTCAAGGGTTACAGTGGCACCGATATGGTTACCAAATGTTGCAAGGGCAAGTGCTTCAACGACACCACCATATTTGACAGCTGATGCAGCTGTCACTTTATGGTCAGCTTGGATGGCTTCAAACTTGAGCAAAGTTAGACTTGATGAGATCAAAGTCAATTTCTTGTGCCAAAGCTTGACCTGGGATGTAGTAGATATTTTCACCAGCAGCTTTGAAATTCTGGAGAAAGAACCTTACGGCTATCTGCAGTTGTCACCCCAAAAGCAACCAAGGTTGGTGGTACTGTCAATTCTTCAAAGGTACCAGACATAGAGTCTTTACCACCGATAGATGGCAAACCAAGTTGAATCTGAGCTTCGATGGATCCAAGAAGAGCTGCTACTGGTTGACCAAAACGCTCTGCTTGTTTATCCATACGCTCGAAGTATTCTTGATAAGAGAAACGAGCCTTAGACCAGTTTGCACCAGCAGCAACCAAACGAGCGGTTGCTTCGATAACCGCATAAGCCGCACCATGATATGGAGACCATTCTGCTACATAAGGGTTGAACCCTTGCGCCATGACAGAAGCAGTTGTTGTCACGCCATGTTGGACTGGCAATTTCTGTACAGAAGCTTCAGTTGGTGTGATTTGGTAGCGACCACCAAGTGGGTGATTGACTGTTGAACGACCAACTGAGCTATCAAAGATGGTTTGTAACCCTTTTTGACTGGCATGGTTCAGGTCAGCCAAGACTTCAAGAGTATCCGCTTCAAGGGTTTCAGCAGATGTTTGACGTTCTTCTGGAAGCTTGACATCCTTGTCAACCACCTTAGCATCTACAACCACACGTACACCGTTTGTATCAAGGAAACGACGTTCCAAATCAACGATGGTTTCACCATTCCAGTGCATGACAAGATTTGGTTTTTCAGTCACTGTCGCAACGACAACAGCATCAATATTTTCTTTGTTACATTCAGCAACGAAGGCATCTACATCTTCTGGACGAACCACTACGGCCATCCGTTCTTGAGATTCAGAGATGGCAATTTCTGTACCGTTCAAACCTTGGTATTTCAATGGCACTTTGTCTAGATCAATTTCAAGACCATCTGCCAATTCACCGATAGCCACACAGACACCACCAGCACCAAAGTCATTTGATTTCTTGATCAGACGTGTCACATCCCCATTACGGAAAAGACGTTGAATCTTACGTTCTTCGATGGCATTCCCTTTTTGAACCTCAGCACCAGCTGTTTCAACAGATTCAACCGTTTGAACTTTAGAAGAACCTGTCGCACCACCGACACCGTCACGTCCAGTCTTACCACCGAGCAAGATAATCACATCACCTGCTTCAGGTTTTTCACGGACAACATTTTCCTTAGGAGCCGCACCGACAACTGCACCTAGCTCCATACGCTTAGCAACGAAACCTGGGTGGAAGTATTCACGAACATAAGTTGTTGCCAAACCAATTTGGTTACCGTATGAAGAATAACCGTGAGCCGCTGTTTTAGAAATCACTTGTTGTGGCAATTTACCAGCGCGAGTTTCTGAAATTGGAGCTGTAATATCACCAGCACCTGAGATACGCATGGCTTGGTAAACGTAGGAACGACCTGACAATGGGTCACGAATGGCACCACCGATACAAGTAGCCGCTCCACCAAATGGTTCAATCTCCGTTGGGTGGTTGTGCGTTTCGTTCTTGAACATGAGAAGCCATGGTTCTTTGACACCATTGACATCCACTTCAATTTCAACTGAGCAGGCATTGATTTCATCAGACACTTCCATGTCATCCAAACGACCATTAGCACGCTCATAACGGCCAAAAATAGTCGCCATATCCATCAAGGTTTGAGGTTTTTCTGTACGTCCCAACTCATCACGCATGGCAATATACTTGTCATAAGTCGCTTGCAATTGTTTTTCAAATTTAGAAGCTGAGAAGTCGATGTTTTTCAACTCAGTCTCGAAAGTTGTGTGACGACAGTGGTCAGACCAGTAAGTATCCAACACCTTCAACTCAGTCTCAGTTGGCACACGTCCAATAGACTTGAAGTAATCTTGAATGAAGAGAAGGTCATCCACTTCCATGGCCAATCCTTGCTCTGCCTTATACTTAGCAAAAATCTTCTGCCGTATAAGTTTCAAAGAAATCCAAACTTGGAATGGTCTTGTCAGACTCAGAGAAATCCTGTTTCGCAATACCAACAGTGATATCTTTGAAACGAGAATCCACTGGGTTCAAGAGGTAGTTTTTGACAGCTTCCAACTCATTCGCATCAATATCCTTGTTAACCAAGTAAAGTTGCGCTGTGTTCACTGTTACATCATTTGAACTACCAAGCAAAAGCAAAGCTTCTTGTGAAGATGCCGCACGTTGGTCAAATTGACCAGGCAAACTTTCGATAGCAAAGAAAGCATAATTCTCAAGATCAGCCTTAACCGCAGCTTCATCCAAAACAGTGTCGGTCACCTGCTCAGAAAAAATATGTTTTTCCGCACGCGCAAACAAATCCTCTGCCAAACCAAAAACATCATAAACCTGCACAATACGAAGATCCTTCAAGGTTTTCAACTGAAGATTATGCTGTAATTCTTTTACCAAAGAGTCAGATTTGACACGAAAATCAGCTTTTTTCTCAACGAAAATACGTTTATCCATTTTAGTTCCTTTATTTCTATTCAAATAAGTTATTGAAGACGAAGTTTTTCCGTTTCAAAAAGATCACTTCAAACCTTGCAATTTCTCTAACACGACCTTATAAACATCCGTTAGACTGCCCAAATCTCTACGGAAAACATCCTTATCCATGTGGTGCCCTTCAGCATCCCAAAGGCGGCAGTTATCTGGTGAAAATTCATCTGCCAAGATAATTCTGCCATTCTTATCAAAACCGAATTCCAATTTGAAGTCAATCAAACGAAGACCAATTTGTGCAAACCAATCTTTCAGTAATTCATTGATACGACGTGTTTCTTCCTTGATATAAGCGATTTGTTCATCATTGGCAATATCCAAGAACTTGACATGCTCATCATTGATGAATGGGTCATCCAAATCATCGTTCTTGTAGTAAAATTCAACGATTGGAGTTTCTAATTCCAAACCTTCTTCAACACCGAAACGTTTTGAGAAAGAACCCGCAGTCACATTACGGAGAACAACTTCCAAAGGAATGATTTTCACTTTCTTGTTGAGTTGTTCGGTATCAGAAATACGTTCGATAAAGTGAGTCGCTACACCCGCAGCATTCAATTTTTCAAAAATAAGAGACGAAATCTGATTATTCAGCACACCTTTGCCTTCGATGGTCTCCTTACGAGCTCCATTTAGCATGGTTGCTTGGTCCTTATAAATGGACTTAATCACATTTTCGTCTTCTGTAGCATAGATATCTTTAGCTTTTCCCGTATAAATTAATTGATCGGACATCTTCTTGTTCGCCTTTCGTATTGCTTGACCTCATTTTAACACAAGGATAAGTAAAAATCAAATATTTCACGAACGAAAACGTATTCTTTGATTTAAAACGTTTAGAAAAAGCAACATGCCCTGCATGTTGCTTTTTCTTATATTCTATTTTTGATAATTTCTAATACATCTGCGACGCTTTGGAGGTTATCAATTTCTTCATCAGCGATTTCGATTCCAAATTCATCCTCAATTGTTAGGACAAATTCCATCAAATCTACTGAATCAGCATCTAAATCATCCTTCAAACTCAAGTTTTCAGTAACTACAAAGTCCTCTCCTTGACGTTCTTGGATGATGGTCACGATACGGTCAAAAATTTGTTGTTCTGTCATATTATTCTCCTTATTCCTCTGAAAATTCACGCGCAGTTTGGGCAACTACATCTGTCTCAAGCATGGTACGAATTTGGCGTATGGTGCTATAGACAGCCTTGGCATCACTTGAGCCATGAGTCTTAACCACTGGTGCCTTAACACCGAATAAAACTGCACCCCCAACATCTGAATAGTTGAGCTGCTTTTTCAAACCTCTGAGATTATCCTTAAGAAGGAAAGCACCTAGCTTGGCTCTAAGTCCCCCACCTGAAATAGCATTTTTGAGCAAGCCCATGATACCCATGGCGGTACCTTCAATAGCTTTGAGTACAGCGTTTCCCGTGAAACCATCTGTTACAACTACATCAGCAACACCATCCATCAAATCACGCGCTTCTACGTTCCCAATAAAGTTTAGGCTTTCATCAGCTGCTAATAGTTCATAAGCTTCCTTACGAAGTGGGTCTCCCTTGCTGCTCTCTGTCCCGTTATTAAGCAAACCTACACGAGGTTTTTCAATTCTACGGACATTTTTAGCGTAGAAAGAACCTAGGATGGCATATTGATGAAGGTGATGGGCTGTATTTTCTGCATTGGCACCAAGGTCAAGCATATCAAAGCCTTTTCCATCTATAGTTGGCAATGTTGACATTAGTCCAGGTCGATCAATATTTTTGATACGGCCAACGATGAAAAATCCTGCGGCTAGCAAAGCACCTGTATTTCCTGCAGAAAGAACAGCATCTGCCTCTCCATCTTTGACAGCCTTGGCTGCCAATATCATGCTGGCATTTTTCTTCTTACGGATAGCTTTTGTAGGCTCATCATCAGAATTTATCTTTTCATCTGTATGGATAATGCTCACACGTTCCTGAGCTGTTAGATATTGCTTGATTTTACTTTCGTCTCCGTAAAGTTGGACTTCAATATCTGAAAAGTCAGCAAGGGCTTGATTAACTCCATCTACAATAGCTTGTGGTGCGTAATCGCCACCCATTGCATCAACTGCGATTTTTTTCATTTGTCTTCCTCTTTCAGTAGTTGTCCCCAGTCGGCTAGGGAATCAATAAATTTCTTTGATTTTAGGTGAATTCCAACATACTCTTCGTAAATCTGGTCCATAAACTTACGCAATTCTTGCTTGATTTCTGACTTAAGAGAAATAGTCTCTAGAGTGTCAAAATCAATAGCTTGAAATTGATTGAGCAGATAAGGAATATTGGGATTCAGATGGCAACGTTTCTCGTCTTCATGGTAATGCTCTGGACAAAGACAGCCACCATATTTGAAGGAAAAGTCAAAGGCTTGACCCACACGGTGACAAAACGTACACTCATTAAAATTAAGACTGATTCCAAAACGAGTCAAAATCTGAATTTCAAAAATATTAGTCAAAACTTGATAATCTAGGCCATCTTCCATCAACTCCAAGGTCTTTTGCAAAAAAGCAAATAAGGGAGCATCTTCTTGATTATCCTGCAAACTCGCATCTGCCAAGGCCGCAACATAGGTCGCATAGGCCATAACAAAGAGGTCGCTATTGATTTTCGGAAAAGTCTTTACCTCATGATAATCTTCTATATAACTGAGCCCATCATCATTGACTTTTAGGAGAAAATGGGCCAAAACTAAAGGCTGAATAACAGGGGCTAGTTTGGATTGGCCAGCGTGCTTCACAAAAAACATGCGCTTGCCTGCCTGTTCTGTAAAGATTTTAACAAGCTTATCATCCTCTCGAAAGTTTCGATTGTAAAGTACTAGACCCTGACTCGTAATCGATTGAATCATGTTTCTCTCATGTACTCCTCAAGTCGTTTCATAGCTTCCCTGATCGTTTCCATGCTAGCTGCATAAGATAGGCGAACATAGCCTTCTCCATACTGACCAAATGCTGCTCCAGGAATGAAGGCGACAGCCTTCTTCTGAGCAAAATCCTTGAGAAAAGCAAAGGAATCTTGATTATAACCTGCTGGAATCTTAGCAAAGATATAAAAAGCACCGTCTGGCTTGATAATTTCAAAACCAAGGTCAGTCATCTTCTCGATAATATAGTCCCGACGTTGGATATATTCCTTCTTCATCGGTTCTGCATCATCTTTACCAGCTGTCAATGCTTCCACAGCAGCATGTTGCGCCATGGTGTTTGCAGCAGTTACCAAATACTGATGACTCTTGATGAGTTGAGCTGTGAAGTTTGCTGGTGCAAAGATAAAACCTAAACGCCAACCTGTCATGGCATGGGATTTAGAAAGACCGTTAATGATAATTGCCTGATCTCTCAACATAGTTCCCAAAGATACATGATTTTCCCCTGTATAGGTCAATTCTGAGTAGACTTCATCACAGACTACGAAAATCTCATACTTACGTAAAACATCTGCCAAGGCTTCTAATTGCTCGCGACTATAAGTAATTCCTGTAGGGTTAGCTGGATAGTTGAGAATGACTGCTTTTAGCTTGTCTCCCTGTTCCAAGATGGCCTTCTCGAGCATTTCAGGAGTCAAAACAAAACCATTTTCAGTCGTATCAATCTCAACAATCTCTGCGCCAACTAGATTGACAATAGGCTCGTAACCTGGATAGGCAGGAGCCGGCAAGAGAACCTTGTCTCCTTCCTCCAAAATAGCTGTCAAAGTTGCTGATAAAGCTTCTGTCGCACCGATTGTGACTAAGATTTTATTTTCAGGATTGTAGTCCAACTGATATTTTTCTTTTACAAAATCACTAGCCGCTTGGCGCAAGGTCAACAAACCGCTCATCCCTGTATAGTAGGATTGATCTTGGTCGATGGCCCGCTTTGCAGCCTCCTTCACATGATCTGGTGTTGTAAAATCTGGTTCTCCCAAGGTCAATCGCAGGACTCCAGGAATCTCTGAAATCGCCTGATCAAATTGACGAATCAAGGAAACTTGAATCTTATCTAGTTGTTTATTAAAGCGCCTGGTTAAATCCATAGATACCCTCCTTGATCAAAGAACATATATCTATTATACTACAAAAGCTCCCTGACCGCAAAATTCCATTTATTTGTAACCTTCTTCCTACTTTCTATTTTACTTTTCTGACAGAAAAGATTATAATGAGGAGTATTTTTTTTCGGAGGTTTTTATGTCATTTCTATCAAAAAATTGGGCAGGACTGTTAGTCTGTCTTATTATATCTATCATCTCTTGGGTTTTAGGAGGATTTCTTCCTGTTGTGGGAGCACCTGTTTTCGCCATTTTTATCGGAATGATTCTCCATCCCTTTCTCACTTCCTATACACAACTGGATGCTGGCTTGACTTATAGCTCCAAAAAACTGCTTCAGTATGCTGTTATCTTGCTTGGGTTTGGACTCAATATCTCACAAGTTTTCGCAGTTGGAAAATCTTCCCTCCCTGTTATCCTTTCAACCATTTCTATCGCTTTGATTATAGCTTTCTTTTTCCAACGATTTTTAACATGGATACAAAGCTAGCTACCTTGATTGGAGTTGGATCTTCTATCTGTGGCGGTTCTGCCATTGCAGCGACTGCTCCTGTTATTCACGCCAAGGAAAAAGAAGTAGCCCAAGCCATTTCTGTTATCTTTTTCTTCAATGTCTTGGCAGCTCTTATCTTTCCAACTCTAGGTTCTTGGCTCCATTTCTCCAACGAAGGTTTTGCTCTCTTTGCAGGTACTGCGGTCAACGATACTTCCTCTGTAACAGCCACAGCTAGCGCTTGGGATAGTCTTTACAATAGCAACACTCTTGAATCTGCCACTATTGTCAAACTGACACGCACCCTGGCTATTATCCCTATCACTCTCTTCCTCTCCTATTGGCAAAGCCGTCAACAAGGCAACAACCAAGGGGTAAAGCTTAAAAAAGTCTTCCCCGTTTTCATCCTCTACTTTATCCTAGCTTCTCTGCTAACTACTCTTCTCACATCTTTCGGTGTCAGCAATAGCTTCTTTTCACCTCTCAAAGAACTCTCTAAATTCCTCATCGTCATGGCCATGAGTGCTATCGGCCTCAAAACAAACCTCGTTGCTATGATCAAATCCAGCGGAAAATCCATTATTCTCGGAGCCATTTGCTGGATTGCCATCATCCTGACTAGTCTTGGTATGCAATCACTCATTGGCATTTTCTAATAAAAAAGGTAGCCCTTTGGCTACCTTTTTTATTGTTCAAGAATTAAACGTGTATGTTCTCTCTTTATGCAACGATTCATGACGATATCATCGCATCCTCCATCACGCAAGATTTTTTCTGCTTCCAAACTTTCAAGTCCTAATTGCGCCCAAAAAATCTTAGCATCCGCTTTGAGAAAATCACGCGCTACATCCGGTAAAAATTCACTGCGTCGGTAAACATTGACAATGTCTACAGGAAAAGGAATCTCAGCTAAGCTAGCATAAGCCTTTTCTCCCAATATTTGACCACCTGCAGCCTTAGGATTAACTGGAATGATTTTATAACCACGAGCCTGCATTTCCTTGGTCACTCGATTGCTAGTTGTTTCCTCACGATCAGACAAACCAACTACGGCTATGGTTTTACTAGTTGCTAGATACTGACGGACTACACCATCACTTGGATTGATAAATTCTTGAGTCATAGAATCCCTCCTTTTTCATCAGTATAGCATATTTTGAAAAGGCTTGCAGTTTTTAGCTAAAAAAAATTTCCTAGCAGGAGAAAGTCGGCTAGGAAATTCATTTATTCAAGTGAAAGATTAGATTTTTTTCTCGATACTAAATAATGGAGAAAGAGGACGTTTTTCATGGATACGTACAATAGCATCACCAAGGAGGTGAGCGATAGAAATCTGTTCAATCTTATCAATCAAACGCTCTTCTGGAAGGTAGATGGTATCCAAAACAACCAATTTTTTAATCGCTGATTTCTGGATATTCTCCATTGCTGGACCAGAAAGGACTGGGTGTGTACAGCTCGCATACACTTCAACAGCACCTGCTTCTGCAAGAGCATCAGCCGCATGACAAATGGTTCCAGCTGTGTCAATCATATCATCAATCAAGATACAAGTTTTGCCTTCTACCTTACCAATGATATTCATCACTTCACTAGTATTCATCTTGTCTACACTACGACGCTTGTCAATAATAGCAATTGGAGTTTTCAAAAATTCTGCTAATTTACGAGCACGAGTCACCCCACCATGGTCCGGGCTGACAACGACATAGTCGGAACCAACCATGCCACGACGCTCAAAGTAATCTGCAATCAATGGAGCACCCATCAAGTGATCAACAGGAATATCAAAGAATCCCTGAATCTGTGCAGCGTGCAAGTCAATCGTCAACAAACGATCGACACCAGCCACTTCAAGCATATTTGCAACTAGTTTTGCAGTGATTGGCTCACGCGCTCTTGCCTTTCTATCCTGACGTGCATAACCATAATAAGGCATCACAACGTTGACAGATTCTGCACTGGCACGCTTCAAAGCGTCTACCATAATCAAAATCTCTAGTAGATTATCATTTACTGGTGAGCTCGTTGATTGTAGAATAAAGACATGTTTCCCACGAATAGATTCTTCGATGTTAACTTGAATTTCTCCATCTGAAAATTGACGAACAGTCGATTTCCCCAACTCTATCCCAATCTCTTGCGCCACACGCTCTGCCAACTCTCTATTTGAAGAAAGGGCAAAGAGCTTTAAATCAGAAAAAGACATGATTTCCTCCGGTATTTATGTATCACTTGTGTTTTCACAATATTTTCCAACTACCATTGTAGCGCTTTTTTCTCAATTTTTCAATAAAAATAAGACAAGAGTAGACTTTTATACTCTTGTCTTATGCTATTTTATATTAGTGATATTGAGGATAACAGTTGTCAATCTTATCATCCTACTTCACGGCACATTGGGAATTTTTAACTATAAAGTTAGTATACTTCTCTCATACTCCCTGTATCCACATCGTAAACAGCCCCTGAAATAATAACATCTTCAGGAATTAATGGGCATTCTCTCAACAACTTCATATCCTCACGGACACTCTCATCGATGTCTTGAAACGGTAAAAAGTCCTGCCCAGATACATCAACCCCCAATTCACATTTCAAATGTTCTTGGAAATCCTCGTTATTGAAGGTTTGAGCGCCGCAGTCTGTATGATGGAGCACCACAATTTCTCTTGTTCCCATTTGTTGCTGGGAAATCACAAGCGAGCGAATCATATCCTCCGTCACTCGACCACCCGCATTCCGTAAAATATGAGCATCCCCTAGAGCTAATCCTAGAGCTGGTGCAACGTGTAAACGCGAGTCCATACAAGTTACGATTGCAACCTTGGTCTTAGGTTTAATGGATAAGTGCAAATCTCCATGTAGTTCTACATAAGCTTGATTGGCTTTTAAAAAATTTTCAAAATAGGACATGGCAACCCACTTTCTAGTTTGTCAGATAATTTGAATCTCAAATTATTGTTATCCTATCTTACCATCTTTTACCTCATTTGTCAGCTTTCAGCATTTATATAGAAAACTAGGACAGAGATATCCAGCTTCTAGCTTGGGCTTCTGTCCTAGTTTTATGTTTATGATCCTTTTTGGATATACTTGTTGAGTGAGCCTGCAAAGCTCTGAAGATTGAGACTTTGTACATAGACTTCACCAGTACCTCGGAAAGTATTAACAACCCCTTCGCCCGTACCGATAGACTGCCAGAAGCCATTTTCTAAGTGGATATCATAATCCAAAGACTGGCTCCAAGCCACCACATGGGCATTGTCAATCGTTATTTCTTGGTTTTGCAGCTCAATTTTCTTAATCGAACCAAAAGCATTGGCCAAAAGAGTTCCCTGACCTTGGGTAGTCATCACAAAAAGACCACCTTGCCCTCCGAACAGAGCTTTTCCAATAGATTGACGTTCCATTGTATAGAAGGCCGTACCATCAAGAGCTAGAAAGGCCCCATCATTCAGTCGGTATTGCTTTTCGCCTAACTCAAGAGCAATCACTTGACCAGGAGTATCTGGTGCTAAAGCAAGATTACCGTTGTCAGACTCAGCAACAGCTTGAGTAATGAAGGTACTTTCGCCAGACACCATGGAACGCCCCACAGCTTTGACAAAACGTCCTAAACCAGAACCACTAGCATTGAGCTGAGTATTGAGACTTACATTGGGTGTGTGGTAGACCATGCTACCACGCTGAATATAGACAGTTTCTCCTTGATTGAGTGACAACTCTACCAAAGGAAATTGCATGTGACTATCCATAGAAAATTTCATCAGAAATTCCTCCTTGTTTTAAAAAATGTTAGCAATAAAATAATGAGTCATCTAAAACTGACCACAACTATTAGGAGAATACTTTTTTCAAGACTTCCTGAATCGTCGTTACCCCAATCACCTGAATTTCCTTCGGCGGCTTAATGCCTGTCAAAGAATTTTTGGGTACATAAATTTTTGTAAATCCAAGTTTAGCAGCTTCATTGATGCGTTGCTCGATACGATTGACCCGTCGGATTTCTCCCGTTAAGCCCAATTCTCCCACAAAACATTCTTGAGGATTGGTTGGTTTGTCCTTGTAGCTCGAAGCAATAGCCACTGCAACAGCCAGGTCAATAGCAGGTTCATCTAATTTGACACCACCAGCTGATTTAAGATAGGCATCCTGATTTTGCAAGAGAAGCCCTGCTCGTTTTTCCAAAACAGCCATAATCAAACTAGCACGATTGAAGTCAAGGCCTGTCGTCGTACGCTTGGCATTTCCAAACATGGTCGGCGTCACCAAGGCCTGCACTTCAGCAAGAATCGGACGAGTCCCTTCCATAGTCACAACGATGGACGAACCAGTCGCTCCATCCAAGCGTTCTTCCAGAAATACCTCACTTGGATTGAGAACCTCAACCAAGCCACCTGACTGCATCTCAAAGATTCCAATCTCATTGGTCGAACCAAAAGCGGTTTTTTTGACAGCTCTCAAGATACGGAAGGTATGGTGGCGCTCCCCTTCAAAGTAAAGCACCGTATCTACCATATGTTCCAACATACGCGGTCCCGCCAAGGTTCCTTCCTTGGTCACATGCCCCACGATAAAGATAGCGATGTTATTGGTCTTGGCTAGCTGCATGAGCTCTGCAGTTACTTCCCGCACTTGAGAAACCGATCCCTGCACCCCTGAAATTTCAGGAGACATAATCGTCTGTATTGAGTCGATGATGAGAAAATCTGGTTGGATTCTCTCTACCTCTGCACGAACACTCTGCATATTGGTCTCTGCATAGAGATAGAATTCGCTATCAATATCCTCCAAGCGCTCTGCACGGAGTTTAATCTGCTGGGCAGACTCCTCCCCGCTGACATAGAGAACTGTTCCTACTTGAGACAGCTGGGTTGAGACTTGTAGGAGAAGAGTTGATTTCCCGATTCCAGGATCCCCACCGATAAGGACGAGACTTCCTGGTACCACACCGCCTCCAAGGACGCGGTTAAATTCCTCCATCTCGGTCTTGGTTCGATTGACATTGATGGAAGTCACATCTGCCAATTTCATGGGCTTGGTTTTCTCACCTGTCAAGGACACACGCGCATTTTTGACCTCTGCAATCTCGACCTCTTCGACAAAAGAAGACCAAGCTCCACAGTTGGGGCAACGTCCTAAATACTTAGGTGAGTTGTACTCACAATTTTGACATACAAATGTCGCTTTTTTCTTTGCTATAATTCTAATCCTCTCATTATAAAATCTCTTATTCTTTTCACGTCAACAACTATCTTGTTTCAGAACAGTTAGTCCACCGTCATCCGCATGGACATAATACCGACCATCAGGACTAAAACCAAAAATATATGGTAAATAACCTTTATAAATTTGACTTTTAGCTTCCTCACCTTTCCCCCAATAAATGGTTAAAATTGGATATTCTTCAGATTGGTCTTTATCCATTATCACTCTGACGTCTTTACCATTATCCAGAGGGAGACTCCCTCCATATTGACCAGCAATACGAATAGGAGTATCATAGCCCTCACACATGGCTATCAATTCCATTTCATCATAATCTCCCTCTACTGGAGTAATTTGACCGTTTTCACTATCGATAATTGACATATATTCTGAAGAAATGCAAAGAATTTTATGATAGGCTCCAGGGAGAAAAGCTAGGTAAAGAAAACCTCCAATACTAATCTCATAAACTTTCTTATAGCCTTGACAATTTTCTGCCGTAAAAGCTTGAAAATCTTTGTAGCTCATTACTTTCTACTTCTTTCTATAAATCAAGCTCACACTCAATCACTTGGCAAAAAAATCAATCTTCTCGTCTGGTACAAATTGGCGCATGAGCATTCCGTGAGTTACAATGATAATAGTTTTATAATTTTTATATTTTTTTCCAAAGCTCTTAAAAACGATGACGCATCTCTAGATCAGTTTCATAGCGATAAGGAGAATCTTCAGATAAACCTCCTTGATGTTTTAGATAATATTCATGAGCTACCAATACACTAGTTAAATCAGAGTTAGTGCCATCTAAGTCTGGACGCCACTCATGAAAAAACGCCTCTACAAATAAGTCCAATCCTGTTTCAACTGCTATATAATGTGCTGTTTCTAAAGCCCTCGTCACAGACGATGAAATAATAATCTCTGCCTTTCCAAAACATGCAGTTTTAGCAACTTCTTTTTGCCAGACTGTGACCTTTTTCCTGTCAATGGTGCTAAATCACGACCAAAAACCACTATAGAGTTGCGGATTTTCAAGTTTATCAAGCATACTATAATCTGGCTCCCCATGACGGACAAAGATAATCTTCATATTAAGATCCCCATAAAACTATCCAATCTTGATTCCGCAATCTTGCCACTGCTTCAGTGTTTTAGAGAATTTCTTCTGGTTGGCAACTCCGACAGCAGACAAATCGACAGAAACCTGATAATTCTCCTAACAGCTGCCAAAATGGAAGCCTTGACACATCCATTGCCATCTACCCTATAAACTCTATGCTTTTAGCACCGTTTCCCTCTAAAAAAATCTTTTTAAATCTGGATTAGTAAAGCAAAGAAGCCCGACGCTTCTCAAAAAAATACGAGAAGATACAACCAGCAAGCCGGTCGCAAATTTCTTCTTTCTATCTTTTCTCTCCCAGAAAAAACGATTGAGAATATAGATAACTCGTTCGCTAGGATAGGTAGCAATTTTGTCATTTACAGCTGCTGTCAGTTCTTCATGATATGCTTTTCCTACAGCAACATAATCTGACTGCATGTCTACAACTAATAAATAGTCTGCCATTTTATTCCTCTATTTCCCTGTTGACCCAAATCCACCAGTCCGCACGCCGTCTGCCTCATCCCCATCTGCAATTAAGAAAGGAGCAAAGACCGCCTGAACTATACGTTCGCCAACTTCAAGGACGACTTCCTGGTCGGTAATGTTTTTCATCTGAGCAAAGATATGGCCTTCATTTCCTGGATTGCCATAGTAGTCTCCATCAATAACCCCCACAGAGTTGATTAAAACTAGGCCTTTTTTGCGAGGGTTAGAGGAACGGTCATAAAGATAGAGCACTTCAGTCGGCTGCATATAGGCCTTGACACCAGTTGGGACAAGAACAATCTCTCCTGGAGCAATCACCGTACGCACCGCAACCTTTAAGTCGTAGCCAGCTGCATGCGCTGTCTCACGTTTGGGTAACAAAGTTTCATCTGTAAAAACTAGAAACTAATTCAAAACCACGAATTTTCATATTTTTCCTCTTTTTAAATCTTATATTCTAGGCTATTTTTATCTTATTTATTCGAAAAAAGCACGAAAAAGAGCACACAGCAACTTTTAGAAACACGATAGATTACAGTATTTTACAATATGCTCTTAAAATAAGGATAAAGTGAGCTTTTTATAAAAAGTTTTACTCACGATTACGGCAATTTACGGTATTTTTTTGCCCCTTTTTGCCCTTTTTAGAGCAAACAAAAAGACCGCTCAGATTTTTGAGCGGTTTAGTGTAATAATTTTTGTTTCTTATTCTGACATGGTAACAAGTCCATCTGGCTCAACTTTGAAAGCTGGCTCTGTATGTAATTCACCGTTTGCTTTCAAATAGTACCATCCATCTCCGGACTTGATAAACTGCTTAGATAGCATGTAACCGTCTTTATCATCAAGATAATACCATGTTTCACGATATTTCACCCAGCCTTTAACCATGCCACCGTCATTATCAAAATAGTACCATCTATGATTGATGAATACCCAGCCGGTCACGGTTGCGCCTCGTTTGTCAAGATAAAACCAATACTTACCATCATAAAACCAACGATTGATTAAGCAATAGCCTTTATCATCAAACCTAAACCATTCATTATTGATTTGTTTCCAGCAATTTGTAGGATAAGAGCCGTCTGACTCCTCCCACCACCAACCAACTGAATTTTGCCGCCATCCGGCCTCACTAGAAACTCCACCCTCAACATCTTTTTTAAATTGCTCACGGCTGATGCCCCACTTAGCAAGATAAGGGTAAGGATCTACGTGGTCGCTTGCATTACTAGGTTGATTATAAGTACAGTATTGATGAGTTTTAATACCGGCTAAACTGTCTGAATCAAGCGTTTTAGGAATACCAGCCTCATCTGCAAGCTCTCGTAAGAGCTGTACATAAAGCTTGTAATCACGCATAAACTCCTCTTTGGTGCTATGACTTTCAATAAGCTCAACTTGTCCATAGCCCTCTACGTTCCAACCGCCTCCAACATCCCATGCTCCCATATCTGTGTACCATGTTTGCATTACACGGCCATTACCTACAACATGAGAGAAGAAACCGAGTCAGCCGGACGGCGCATATGATAATCAGCCTCATTTTGAGCTGTTGAGTTAGCGTTACCGGTTGAGTGAGCATGAATCTGTCTATAAGGTTGCACCCCAACTTGTGGTAAGTCCGTTCTTAATCTACTTCTATCAATATCCATATTTTACTCCTCACTTGGTTCTGTGTAGTTAAAGCTCTTGTACTATCAGATAGCCCGGCTGTTGTCGGATCAGAAAGAACTCCAATCAATACAAGCAATGTAAGAGCTGTGTCAGTTACATCTTTGATGTTGTCAGGCAATTTAAAGCCTAGTTGTTGCGCTAGCAAGATTACTGTTGCAACGATAGCGGCAAGAGTTGCTTTGTTCTTAAAGCGTAATTTCCAGTTAATTTTCATTTTTAGTCCCTCGTATCTAATGAAATATATTTATTAAATAAGCTATCAATCCGGCCATTCCCTCCAAGCTCCTTGTAACTCTTGTGCATCTTGTGGATAATATCAGCCTCATGTACTGTTGTATATCCTCGATTTAAAGCAACTGTTATATCACGCTCAAGGCGTAAGTACATAGTTATTAGATGAGCTTTATCATGGACAATAAGCTTATCATTGACCTCTGATATTTTTCTTATTATCCTCTCCGATTGCGTGGATGGTATTAAGTTCACCTTTTAACTCATTAAATTGCTCCTTGTTAAGATTGCCGGATTTACTAGCTTTCATACCAAACCACCCCTGTAGCAATTACTCCGATTGTAGGAGCAAGCTGGGTGATTGCGTGTATCAGTTTTTCAACTATATCAACCCATGTCATAACCTCTCCTTACTCAATACGGGGCATAACTACCGTAAGCACGCCTTGTCTTAACATGTCAGCAAGCTCTTGCTCTTTGTATGTATAGCCCTCTGATTGCTGCATTTGAAACTTAAAGATGGTTTTGGTATCTCTAGGCCACTTTGCATTTGTATCAAACGGATAAGGCATAGCCACAATATCGCCATTATTGTATCTAGTCCCTTTTGATAATGGTTTGATGAAAGCAGCAACCTTATTATAGGTATGAGTTGGCATACCTCCATTTTGTGAAATTGCAAGAGCAATTAGTACCTCTGTAATCGCTGAAACAGTATCAAGATTTTCTTTTGTTTCCGTTGCAGCTTGCTCAGCTTTATCTGCCACCTCTTTATTTTTTTGCAGCTCTTGATTCACCTTACTAAAGCGTTCATTTTCGGCACGCTGTGGAAAGTTTTCTTGATAGATAACATCAAGGGCAAGGTTAAATAATTCTGTATTAGATAAGCTGATTTTGTCCGCTGGTAGCAAAACAGGTACAACCGCACCGCTTGAATTTACAAGTGTAACCTTAGTAGCTGATGCAACGCCGCTCCCATCATATTCTTGTGATTTTTGAGCCGTATTCTAATTTCATATAACTCCTCCTTTTTATGCTTATTATCTTCTATTTAATGTAGGTTTTTACGTTTTTAAGGGTATGGATCATTTTGTAATATAAGTTACTGTACCCGCTCAGAAATTTTTTTCCCGGATATTTAGTAGTAAGTCTGATTTTTGCCATCTGAGGCAAGGTGCAAGATAGCCGTGCCTGAAATTATTGAGCCTGAATACCCTTGGAGTGTCAACACAACCTCTTGAGCTGGTCTAAAGCCAGTTGGGATAGTTTCTCTCAATTCTCTATAACTTGACTCTGCCTCAATGTTCGTGATTTTTCTTTCTACAGAAATTGTAACCACGTTCCCGTTTCTGACAACATTTCCTATGACATTCCAGCCTAGCTCAATTTTTCTTGTAACGATTTTTCTGCAAGTCATCCTTTGTAGCGATTTCTTTCCATTGAGATGGAGTCCATCTAGTGTTATTGTTGTAAGTCCTAAAGAAAAAAATCTATTTGTTGTTAATCCTGTGAAAAAATTGCACGCCTTTCCAACTGTCAAGCCAATAATTTTGAAATAGCCCCCAGTCATTACCAGTAGGGTTATCCGGGTACTTTCCACTTCTCCAACCAAACTCAGTTCCTCGCTTGTTCCAAACGTCATCCCACTGAGCACTACCTCTACTTAGACCTCCATCATTATTAGTTAGCCTATACTGTTGAATAGGGGCATTGTTTGAGTAAATATCACCTAGTACATCCAAAGAACCGGGTTTACCAAACTCTGCCACTTTACCGATACCTACACGGCCATAGTTATCATAAGACATTACCACGCTCTCAGTAGCAACCGTAAAAGCAAACTCAACACTTGTAAACTTATCTTCTAGCTTACCGATAACCACAAAAGACTTATTGGCCGGATAATTACCCGCTAGGTTTTGCAGCTGAATTAGTAAGAGTATGTACTGTTGTATAGATACCTGTTGCACTTCCATTATCAGCCGTATAATTTGAGCTGCCTAGCTGAGCAACTTTGAACGATAAGGCCATTGTGTTTCTTTGCCGTCCAGATTGCATAATAGGGGCTATCCGGGCATTTCTTATCACTTGCAATACATTAGGAATCTCTCTAGTTCTAAGAGCTGAAAAGCTGAAAGACGGGGCAAAAATACTCTAGTACATTGATATTTACAGTCTTTTGTATCCGAGCGCTGCCCTCGACTATCAATTACATAAGCTCTGATAGAGGCTGAGCCTTTAAAGTTCATCATACCTAAGCGCCCGCCGTTATCCGTAACAACATTATTCTTACCGATAATCTCAGCTCGATACCCTGTTATTTTAGATCCATAAGTACCACTAGCGCCATTGAAAGTGACTTTAATATCTGAGATAATCTGTAAAAAGTCATTACCAGAAAGTAAAGCACCAGCGCTAGCGTGTGTATCTGTTAAAGTGATACCTGTAAAGCTTGGTTTAAGGCCGCTTGGTATAGAGGCTGTAAACTGCTTGCTTTGAGTTCCTATTTTTGTACCGCCGTTGTATGTATCGACGTAGAGAGTACCTGTACCACTATTAGAGTTAGGGATATTGTTAGCAAAATCAACCGGGATAGTCCATGGTGACTAGTTGCAACATTTGTAACGATAGTCCCGCTCTTGTCAGCCCATGAATACCTTAAAGTATGAGTGAAATTATTGTTTTGTCTATTGATAGTGATAGCAAGATTTGAACCAATCACGCCTTGACCGATAGACAAATTACTCAATCGTGGTATCGTTGAGAGTGTGAATGAGTTGTTGTTGATTGTTAATGTTCCGGGCGACCATCCACCACCTCCGCTGAATGTAGCGGATAAGCTAAACGTTTTTCTGCCATCGTTCTCATGTCTGATTGTTACTGTTCTATCAATCAGCATAATTGAGCTATTTTGACTCAGCATTGATGGCATACCCGACCAACTCAAAGTCTGACCATCTACTGTTACTGAGGCAGTACAGCTATAATCTGCGAAAGTGTGAGCGCCGTTTGTCAGAGCAAGTCTTACCCTCACTTGACTGCTATTATCAGCGGTATTTTGTGATACTTGATCTACCCACAATCTTATATAATAACTTCTATCATTATTCGACCAAAAACTCAGCCATTAAAAACCTCCTACATATCTGATTACATTTGTATCTGGATTGAGATGATACTGTTCCTCTCTAAAACGCCCAACTTGGATAGATGCTGTGAAAAATACCATTGTCAATATGGATAACACCTTGAGAGATATACATTACTTCCTTACCGGCTGAGAGCATTGAGATGCGGTCATGAGATACCTTAATCGTTGAGCTTGCATCACTCTTACCAATAATCATACCCTCATTTGAAAAACTCATAAACGTATCAATAAAGGTCTTGAGTTCTTTCATACCTCCAAACTCAGTAGTAAGCAACTCAATTCTACGGCTTGCCTCGATTAAGTCAGCCTCAGATTTCTCTTGAGCCTCAGCGTTTGATTGTACAAAAGTTATTGTAAGCTTTCTCAAGCTCACTAAAAGCATCCATTGAGGCTTTTGCTTTTAGCTCCGCCTCGTAAATCTGAGCCTTTTCATTAAGAGCGTTAAGTTGCTCTTGAGTGAGCCCTTGGTCTGCTTTAGAGTTTATAGACTCTTGCACATCTTCGTCTGATAACCTAAAATCAGTCATTACATTACCAATTTCAAGTTGTACATCTGTTACATACAGATCGACAACTTTATCATACCCCACATATAGCATAACTAATAGCTCGTCAAAAGGTACATCATGCTTTGCCGATAGGTAAAAACGCTGGTACTTGCCAGTGATTTGAGAAGTAGGTATATCAAGCCATGACTGTCTGACGATTACACCGTCTTTTCTAAAATGGACTCCGATGTGTGCCTCTTGAGGAACTCCATCTTTAGCAATCAAAGCTGAAATAGTGATTGTAGTGTCTGCTGGTTGAGATAATGAAATTTTTGATAAACCCCTTTCCAGCGTGGAATAACCGAGCCGTTCTCACTATACATATGCAAGCCTGACTTACCTTTATTTGCCGTAGAGTGAGTAAAAATTATAAGCTAGTCCATCCGCAGAGGCTTTGCCCCACTTGCTTTCTTCCGAGAGAAACGAGGCGTTTCTTATATAGTTTTTACCACCAACCTCAATCTTAGCCCATCTGTCAAACCACTTATACATGGTTTTATCAGTACTTCCTACCTCTTGCTCATCTGTATAGTATCCGTAGTAACGCTGACCGTTATCAATCAATGATAGGCCAGAGCCGTCTGGATTTTCAGAAAAAGCAAAATGGATGTAAGATGATTTGCCGGGCGCTCCAATTCGACCATCTGAAACATTTACAATCGTTACCTCATCAACTGCAACTCTATCATTATCAATATACGCTGCAACTGCTAGATTAACCGTGTTAGCAATATCTTGACCTCTTACAGTATAGGTCATACCAGTAGTCACTTTATCATTCAAGCTCCATCTCCACGTTACGCCGGCTGAGATTAACTTGCCGCCTTTGTAAAAGTGTAGGGGTGATAATACTTTCACCACTATTATTTTTTTGAAAAACGATACCGTTACTAGTTGAAAGTCTGATTGTGTAAGGTTTAGACTGCTCAAACAAGCGCTCAAAAAGCCTCTTGTATGCCGTCTGATAGTTGATTTTCAAGAGCCTTAAAGTTTGAGAATACTGTTTTATTACTAGCCGGATTTGAAAAAGCTTATATGTTGCTCTGATACCCTTGCTTGGATAGTCAAAGAGGGCAAACCCGCATCATGTATCTTGACTGTATCGCCAATCTCGACATCAACATATCCATCCACCTCATAAGTGATAGCTGGATAACAATGCTTTTTAAGCTCTTTTGTACGCTAGCGTTCTTAGTTCTTTTGGATTGTCAGTATCATAGGTAAAATCTTTTCTTGTCCATTGATCCTCAGCCGTTCCGTGTGAGAATGTTGAGGGATAGAGTTGCATTGAAAAGAGGCGCATAAAGTGACTCATTTCTTTGGTAAAACTCACAAATACCATCTTTATTGTACTTTTTCCAATCGTCAAGACCTCGGATAGTTACCACTTCCTCGATATCTTCACCAGCTCCATTTTTGACTGTTCTTTTTTACCAGTAGGGCGGATTGTATTAAAGATACCTGTCTTGTCAACTTTACGGCGGATTGATTTGATATTTTTGCCATATTTTTAACTGTATATCGTTTCTTATACGGCCTACGCCTTGGTGATTATCATCATTTTTCATGATAGATATTAACACTAAACTTCTTAATAGTGCTGTCAGCGTTTAATTGTGTATCAAACTCAATCTCAGCATCAAAATGTTTAGCAAGACTGAGCAAGCGGGCAAGTTTTTGTTTCTTGCCCTTGCCACTCAATCATTCTTTTCTTATTGGATACCTCATTGATACCAATAGCGAGGTGAGTATAATACAGTAAATCCATAGCCTCACAATACTCAGCAAAGCTCATAGCCTTTGTAGCCTTGTAAGGGTTAGCTATCTCATTGATAAGCTCAAGGTTGAGGTTTTCACAATAACACTTTATCGTTTGCTCATCTTCCTCAACCGTCATAACGTTAAATATAAAAGCTTTTGCCTTTATACTTAAATGATACCCATGCTCTTTCATTGAGGTAGTGATAGGCTCTAGTTAAAGCCGTATCTGATTTAATTGCTTTCTTGAATACTGTAAACTCAAAAGTAGATGATCCAGTAGGCAAGCTCCTTACCCACGTATCAGCATAATAATTAGCGTATTCTGTTTGCTGTTGTCAACAAAAGCAACCTTTTGCAAGTTTGCATCATGAATAGTTAAGAGCATGATTAGAGCCACCTTTCCTCAAATTCGATTGTTACTGTTGGCTTTTTCTTAATAAAGCTAGAAAAGTACATCTCTAGCTGAGAATCGTCCCGGCGGTATTGCAAGCCATTGTGAGCCGTCAACAACCTCACTAGATTTAGCGATACCATCAATATATACGCTATCATCCTCACTATTGATTACAGCCGTTGAGCCCATAGCGTAACGGTTAGAATATCACTAAAGCATAGGTACAAAGTCTTTTCTAAACATCAACTCGTCTAGGTACATATTCGATACAATAGGCTTATCGTGAAAAAGCTCCTAGAGTAACATGTATTTTAGCTGACTTTTTCCCTTTAATTTCTGGGATAACAAAGTTGTAATGAGCGCCGTCATAATAAACTTGTACCACGTTATCATTGCGCTTGATTTCAAACTGTCCTCTATCTTTGCTGAAAGGGTTTAAGCGCTTATCATCTGCCCCTTTAAAAACAAGGCGTTTTAAAAAGCTATATCTATCTTTTGCTATCCGGTCTTAAAACGTTAAACTCACAATCTAAACCAAGTGAACGCTTAAATGTTTCCACGCCATAAAGAAATTGCCCGGCGGTATCTGATACAGTTATTTTTAAATACCCGTATTGTTTTTACTGAATCTGCAATAAATACTTGCTTACAAAAATATAATCATTTAATGAACCTGTTTCACCCGCTGCATCTGTTGGAATGTCCCACGATAGGCCGGTTGAATAGTGCTCAGTTTGTCCTTGAGTTAATTGCTCTCTTAATTTAACGTGGTTTTTACCCCAAAGATTTATAAGCTCTGGTGTTCCTGTTTCATTTTCGTTAGCATAATTTGTAATTGATCTATTTTTTTGTAGCTCTATTGAAAGCCTCTGAGATTTTGTTATCTCGATAATCAAGCAAAAATCTCTGACTTTTTGACAATACCAGTATCAGCCTCCTCACGGTTTCCCATCTCAAAAGCTGTATTATTATTGACTAGTCCGATATAACCATTTTCAGCATTATGTTTCACCCGGATAATCGGGAAAGCATCAACTGTACCATTGTTTTTGAGGGTAAAAATCATTTTATCCGCTGTTGTTTGAGCGTTTTTCATCACTATTAAAGTTTTTATAGACTGTACTGTGTGCCACGCCGTCCGGGATCATGATTTTAATTTCTGATTTTTGCATCCATCTAGCAACATTATCCGGCGTTACATCATCAACCGGCATACCTAGATAATACTTATCCGGCTCATCTCCATAGGTGATTTTAACCGGCTCAGTTACTTTCAAGACACCGGCAAGCTCATGCTTGAGGCTTTCCATTGCAACCGGATTTTCTGCAAACATTGTAAACTTGATAGTATGTTCTTTTTCGCCAATCTTTACCTGTTGGATATTTACGCCCAAAAGAGGGCGTTATCGGTTGACACGCTCCTCTTGTTACCAATCGGGCGGATAATATCGGTTATTCGGAAAAAAACTTAGACATATCAGCCCCGTTAAAGGTCATAATCTTTGTCATATCAATACCCCTCTCATCCTGTTATCTCGTCTTGTTTGCTCATTCTGTTGTCTTGCAAACTTATCACTTGTCTTAGCAACTAGCGTACCATCATCAAAGTACATAGCCGCTGGGCGTTTGACGGCTGTTTCTGCTACATCTAGGGCTTTCTCTAGCAATTCGCTAGATTTGTCCATAGTAACCTTGATTTTCTCTGCAATAGTTTGCTTGCTGCTTTGTTTAACCGATACTTGAGCGCCAAGTTGCTTGTCTGGTCCTAGTGCAATCTCTGGGCGTGCATCTATCATCATGCTATCCTTGAGGCGTAACATAGCTTTTTTAACGGCGCCGGCATCTGCATCAATACCTACTGCAATACCTTGAGGGATAAAGCGCCCGATTTCATCTCTCATTACACGGGATGGACTGTGAATATCAAGAGCCCCTTTAATAGTATCTCTCACTCTAGCAGCGATACTAGCAGCGGTTGACATTACAGCCCCCGCTCCATTATTAAGACCGGCATTAAGACCAGCCATAGCCATATCACCAACATAAGTAAAGTCTGAGTATAGAGAGTTGAAAGGCGATTTAACTTCACCGGATAGGCTTTGCATAGCGTTTATAGGCTGATTTGCCCCCTCATCAACACCCTCAGCTAGACCGGTTGTAATGTGCCCCCCGTACTCATTAAATACACGGGATGGGCTATGAATATCCATTTCATTTTCAAACATCTCTTTCATCTTGTCAGCAACACGCTTAGATGAGTCAGTAGATTTTTCAACACCAGCATCCACCCCTTGAGCTACGCCGTTTGGAATTTCTTGCCCTAGACTTCCAAAGTCAGCGGCGGCAATCTCATCTTTAAGACCGGATGCTTGGTTTTGGATCATACCTTTAATTTTATCCGTAACTCCTAGTGAGCCTGTATCCATACCGGCGGTCAATCCGTTCATAGCTGTTTCACCACCTTTAGAGAATACCTCGTTAAGCTCTGCCAGTTTCTCATCTGAGGCGTTTACAAGCTCTTGCACGTACAATCCACCTTGAGGGCCCATCTCACGTAGTTTATTTAAGATACCCTCATCAACACCACGGCTAGCAAGGATATTAAGGTTATCCGCCCACGTTGACATTGCCTCTTGGTTTTTGCAAGTTAGCAATCATCTCATCAACACTAATAGCTGATTTCATTTGTATCTGGTCGAACATGTTTGTAGCGGTATCTAACAACTCATTGTACTTAGTACGCATATCATCTATTGCTTTTTGTTGAGCTTTAGACATGTTTTCATAAGATACAATTTGACGGTTAGCACCATTTTCAGTTGCGGCTGCCATAGCCTCTGAGGCTGCCTGTTGTACCTCTGAGGTTTTTTGATACTCTTGTTGTAATTGAGATTGAGCTGTAACTAACTCAGCCTCTTTATCATTGAGCTCTTGCAATTTCTCCTTACGGGTACTATCGCTTACATTGGCCTCCTCGTTCCATTTGGTACGTTGTTCAGCAATAGCTTTCAACTGATTACCAATTTCAGCCCTTTTCTGCTCGATTTCTAACAAGCTCTTTTGTGAGGCCTCCCACGTTGACTCAGCCTCCATTGCAGCAATCCGGGCTTTTATCTCCTCACTATTGTGAGAGAGTGAGTCAGTATTCTTATCATAGGCAAGATTTAACCCACTTACCGACTCATTAAGTGCATCAATTTTTCTTGAGGTTTTTCTTATCCGCTGCTGTTTTGTTCGTTTTTGTGAAAGTTGTACAATTTCATTTGCTAGCTTTTTGGTAAGACTCGGTATTGCCTTTTACCGCTGCAATATTCTTTTTGTCGCTCTTTTTGCACCTTGTTTAACTGAGTCAATCAGATCATCCGTACTCTTAACAAGCGCCTCTTGTTCATCTTTGAGCTTTTTAGTTTCTTCACTTTCCGCCGTGAGCCATTGATAGAGGGTTACACATATACCGACTAGCAAACCAATCCCGGCAATAATCCAGCCAATCGGGCCGCTTAAAAGCCGTTAAAACAGCTTTAAAAGCCGTTGTTGCCGCTGTCGCTGCGATAGTTGCAGCCGTTTCAATAGAGATAGCACCAGTAAGCAATCCATAAAGAACCGTTGAAAGTGTCAAAAGCTCCATTATTTGCCAAGTTTGCAACCATCTGAGCCTTTGTTACCGTTCCGCATGTTGCTTGAGCAGCCGTCATTAAGTTGATAACTTGAACCGCTGCCGCTGCCGTTGTTTGGAATGTTTTCCAACCAGAAATTAAGGCTTGAGTCATTGCAATAGCTTCCTTTGCAACCCTCATTGCGACAAGTGCTGATACTAGGCTTATAATAGCCGGGACAAGCGGTCGAATAACTGATACACCAGTTTTAAGTACAGTAAATAGCACTTGAAATACCGGGATACTTGCCCTTATAACCTTTGCAATAAATGAGAAAGTTGCATTGATTACCACTTTTAAAGCGTCAAAATTCTCAGCAATACTCTTGCCGGTTGCTGCTTTTGTTAAATCATCAAGAGCCTTGATAGTGTTAGCAACACCTTTAACAATCGCATTTTTAAGTTCCCGAATGAAGTCTGGATACCTTTACTGTTTTGTATGAGCTAGCTCAGCAAAACCACCAACCCCCGCATCTAACTCAATGAGTTTAGAGGCGAATTGGTCGAAAGTGATTTCACCCTGTTTTAACGCTGTGTAAAAATCATGCTGAGCTGACTGACCGGCAAAACCGAAAGCCTCAGCCGTTTTTCTGTAAAGCGTAAGGCATTGTTTCTTGTAACGTTTTCCAACTTTGCATATCAACCTTACCGGCTGAGAGCATTTGAGCAAACTGTTGCAATCCACGGCTAGCATCCATACTAGATGAGCCAGAGGCTAAAAAGGCGTTATTAAGTGCTAGTGTTAAATCTGTTGACTTTCCTAAGTCCCCTGTGATAGAGGTTAAGCGTTGAGCCGTACCCACTACCTCGTTCAAAGTTGTAGGCAAACCCTCAATACCATTTGCAAGTCTTTTAGTTGAGCGTGTTACATCTTCGGTACTGTGTCCCATAGCTTGCATTACTCTAGGAAAGCTTTCTAAAGTATCAAAGCGCTGTATAGCGCCTCCTAAAGAGTCAACCAGTAAGTCAACCGCTTTTAGCTGCAAGTTTAAAAAGCACCACCGACAAGGGCAAACTGTCCTAGTGATTTACTGCCTATGTCCCCTTTTTGCTGACTTTATCAAGCTCATCATTAAGAACCTTTACTTTATTACCGTCCACATCAACAAGGATGGTAACTTTTCCATCTGCCATATTATTCTCCCTCCTCTCCTAGCCTATATTTTTGCTTGTAATTTTCTCATTTTCTTCTTGTCCCCTCCGTCTGAGGGTTTCCATGCTCGTATTTGTACGATCTGTTGCATGATAGTATTATCTGGTAAGGCGGTTAAGAGCGCTTTAAATTCTACCCACGATAGCTTATTTTGAGCCTTAAAGAGATTGATACCGTATGCTTGTAAAAAAGCTAGCGTAAATATACTCAGCATCTTGCTCAAGGGTCAATTACTCTTTCTTGTTCTTCCTCATCCTCAGCGTTTGCTTGAGGTACGGGGTTTCCTAACAAGTCATATTGAACCATCTCTTTTTGAATATCTAAAAAGTGCTCTTTAATATAGATCCAACAATCAACCACCTCATCCATATCCTCTAGCTCCTCACCAGTTAGCAACTGTACGATTAAATAAGCTTTTTCAACTGTATTTAATTCTTCCTCTTTCATGATTTCAAAAACATCAAGGATTTTTATTGAATGAAAGGTCAATATCGTACTCGTTATCACCTATTGAAAAACTAGTAACAAGCGCATCATTTAATTTCATGATTACACCTTATTTCTTTTTGCTTTTTGTGTTAGCTTTCTTTTTGATAGGAGTAACTTTGCCTTTATTAAGATAGTGTTTAGCACGCTCTTTAACTACTTTTTTATGATCATCTGCAATCTCCTCAAGTTTTTTATACATGAGTTCACCGGCTACCTCTAAAGCATTGTTCAAAGCGTGAAAATCCGGATAGACTTTATAAAGTTTGTCAAAAGTGCCGTCACCAAAAATAAGGTCATATTGGATCTCTACTTTTTTCTTCTCAAGCTCAATAGCACCAGCAACAACTTCTTTTGTTACGCCGTCACGCTCAATCTTGTTACCGATATTTGCGGTAACTACATCAAGTTCATATTGGACAAGGCGGCGCTGGATTTCTTCTTCTAGGTCATAAAAACGCATCAAGCTTTCTTGACTTGTATCAAAACCATAACTCAACCTCTCCGATTTTTACCGGGAACCCTGTACGCTTTAGTTCAATCTTAATTTCTGACATCTCTTTACTCCTTTATCTGTTTAAAAAAGGGCGAGGCTTAACTGCCCGCCCTTGAAAAAGCTTTTTATCCGACAATAGCTGACTCTTTTTGGTGTCGCATTGTAAGAGATTTTACAACCGAACGCCTCATAGTCAGCCGCAGCACCAGAACCGGCTTTTGATTTCTGTTACTGTTGCAACTCCGACAAATTGTTTCTTTTTGTCAGACTGTACAACCTTATGCCATACTTTACGCTCATCACCAGTCTTATATTTCATAGCAGCAATAAGAGCTTGTGCTGGATCTTCTGGATCATAAGTGCCCTCAAAAGTGTAAGCACCTTTAACGCTGATTACGCTAGTTTCTTCTGTACCGTCACCGTCATAGAAAGCTTGATCTTCTGTTTTCTCATCTGTATCATCTGATACATCTGTGATCCATTTTGCAAGCTCTAGCCATGTACTTTCTCCGGTTGGCTCAGTTCCTCCGTTGTACGGAGCTACAAAGTGCCCACGTAGGGCGTTTTTTTGTCTTGTCATTGTTCTTTGTTCCTTTCAATTACAATTTTTGCCACAATTTCTATTGTGTAATAACAAAAGCCTTGAGAGTCTTTACCTTTTGAGGCTGGACGGCTTACTTCCATACCTAGGTATTCGTATGATTTATTAGCGCTTGGTAACACTAAGTCAAATTTTGAAAGCTCACTAGTTACAGCCCAGATAATTTCATTTGCTAGGCTGTTCTTTTTAGCCTTTACAGCAATTTCAAACGGCAAAGATACCTCTTGCGTGCCGTCCATATATTCTGTATCAACCTTGCCGCCGGGTATTTGATTGATAACTAGATCATCTTTGTTATCTTCAAAATAATCTAGGCGAGGTGTTAGTGGTAAGCTCATTGTTTTCAAGTGTTGCAATAGCACTAACTGAAAATCGTTATTTTGTGTCAAATTTTAGCCCCTTTCAAAAATGCTTGTGCCCACTTGTCAGAGTGATACTTGGTTACTTCCTCGTCCCAGCGCTTACCAGTTCCCGGCGTTGTATAGTTCCTAAAGGTCACAATGCCATTAGTACCGTAAAATTGAGCTCTTGCATATACCGTATTATAGACAACCGCTGTACCTTGTCCCTCGATATAGCCGGATGCTCTCAGCTCTCCGCCTCTAAAGGGTATGTACTCCTCAGCATCTAGCAAAATCTGACTAGCTACTTCATACTTGCCCCTTGCAAAAGCCGCCTCCGAAAACTTATCTTTCACGCCTTGCAAGTCAACTTTGATAGAGATACTCATTAGATTACCTCCACCTCAAAGCTAAAAAGGCTTGCCGTTGATATAGTTAGGTTGATACCCTGTTACTGTATAATCATGCTCACCATCATTTACAATAGCCTCAAGCCATGTTTCATCGACTAGTACATTTGAGATACTAGGATAGATATAAATAACCCCCGCATTTTGTCTTACTTTGGAATTATTGTATTTTGTACTTCTAATACCAGATACAGTTATTGACCGGTCAAATCTTACTGAGTCAACCACAAAAGGCTCTGAGTATGTTTCATCTCCAAAATCATCTTTTTCAGCTATCTTTTTGACTGTGATTTTATCTTTAAGATCTTTGAGAATTTCTTTGAGTAAGCGCTTATCTATCATAGTCCACTCCTACAATAAGACTAAAAGCCCGCTTGTTTCAGTACATTCTCAGCATCTAAACTAAGATTGAATTGCTGACCGCTTGAGCCATTGCCTCTGTTTTGATATGAGATTGAGGTACGCCCGATAGATACGCTGCCTGTAAGTTGTTTATCATCCGCTGTCAAGATACCGCTAGCATCTAAGTAAGCAATTTGAAAGGCCATAGCAAGCTTTACGGCGTTTTTTTGCGATATTCTACCTCTTTGTCAAAAATCAATGCCTTTCTGATAAAAAGCCGTTTGTGTATAGGGTCTATTGCAATTTTCGCTCTTTCTGCTAGTTTTTCATAATTGCTTACCTCATCAAAAGCCTAGTTTTTGAATATTCTTCTTGAGTTAAATAAGTCATGTAAACCTCCCTTAAAAAAATAAAGGGTGTTTCCACCCCTTTATTTATTCTTCATCCGCTGCCACTTCTTCGATAACTTCCTCAGTAGGCTCTAAAGTATCGTTTTTTTATCAACTAGCATCTAGAACCTCTTTTTACATCTGGAAAAGTATCTTTGAGCTTTTTTATTGACTTCTTTAGCATAAGCCTCATCAAGTTCAATAAGATCATCAGCAATTACAGCTTTTTCAAGTTGTTCAAAGTAAATATTCTTTGTTGCTTGATAGATTGCCATTAGTTACCTCCTTAAAACGATATTCCCTGTTACTTTAAGTACAGCTTTCTTGTTATCGTCTAGCATGTAAGTACCACCTTTAGCAGCTGCTTGCAATTTAAGGCCGTCAAATTCTTCTGCCTCAATAGCACGGGCTGTTGAGATGCCTACAAACGGGATAACAATGCCATTAGGTGAGAAGATAGCAAGTGTACCTGTTTCAAAAATATTGCTCTGGTGTTTCTTCCAGTAAAGCCCTTGAATTTAGGCAAGCCGTTTTCATCAAGTGAGATAGTTGAGCCTTTTAGCAGTTGTTACTGAGGCCATATCCACGATTGCGTTGTAAAGTTCTGAGCGTAAAGTAAACTGTTACCGGTGCTGTAACTTCATTGTTAGTGAAATAAGCTGCTGCCTTGTTAAATAATGCCTTGATTTTCTCATCTGACATATCAGCAAGAGCCCTCAGTTTTACCGGCGCTAGTTCCAGGTATTTTACCAATACGCTTGTTAATTGTTCGTGTTTGCGCCTCTGATTGCAATTTCAAACGGTCAGCGATTGCAGCGTTAAGATCGTTGTTTACTGTGTAACGGTCAAGTCCCTCATGGATTGTCAAAGTATAGTCATATTCAACATCGGTGTTGTCATACTTAATCTCTGTCAACTTACCAAAGCGTGAGCGTGCCCTGTATTGTCACCAAAGCCGCCGTCATTTTCGCCTGTTTTTGTATTCTCCGATAACAACCGGCGTACCGTTTGTCTTAACTGAGAAAGCTTTTAGAGTTTTTCTTGTACCCCGTCCAAAATCTGGATAGGTGCTAGGGCGTTTGCAAAAGCAGCACGCACTCCGAAAACTGTTTTCAAGAATACCCGCATATTGTTTCTCATAGCGGCGGGCTGGGTTGTTTTGATTACCTGACATGATAATCTCCTTTCCTTATTTTCCGTATCCGTCAATAATTGCTTGGAACGGATCATTATTTTCTGAGCCCCCGGCTTTGTGGATTGCCAGCGGCAAAATTGCAGGGCTAGGGGTATCATCTTCTTGCTTTGAAAAGGTACGGATCACTTTCTTTCAGTCCATCAATGATTTCTGTTAGTTGAGGCTTACCGTCTTTGTCAAGCTCGATAGCATCAACATCAATGAATTTCATCAACTTATCCGGGTTGTAGCGTTGGTATCTTTCAAGGCAAGCGTGATAGCACTAACCTTTTTAGTTTGTGCAAGCTCAGCCTCAGCTTTAGCCTTGTAATTGTCATAGTCAGCTTGCAAGCTTTCAAGTGCTTGTTTAGTTTCTTCACTAGTGCTTGCATCTGCTTTCAAAAGCCTCAAGTTGCTGCCCTGTTGCGGTTAATTGATTATTAAGGCTGTCAAGCGCTCCTTTTGAATCCTCAAGCTCAGCTTTTAAAGGGTTGATAGTCTTGCCGTGTAAAGCAAAAACTTCCTTAATTTGCTCTTGAGTCAATCCTAACTCTTGTAATGCCTCGGTTGTAAATGCCATTTGTACCTCCTAGTTCTTTTAAAGTGGATAACTCCCACTTACAAGCAAAATATTATTTACTATTTCACTATACCTTTGATAGATAGGGACTTTTTACTGTTTTAAGCATTAAAAAGGGGCTTGCTTATTGCAATACCCTCTTTTAATTTAGTAAATTTTTCTCTTTGATAATCTCTTTACAAGAAAATCATATTGAGTCACTAGACTATGGATTTTTGTTTTGATACATTCTCACTTTCAAACGTTCACTTTCAATCAGTTTTTCATCTTCTAAAGTCTTTGCATAATGTAAGCGTTCTTTGTGGTTTTTATCAATCGCTCTAGGCCTCTTTGTTTGCTCTCTATCCTTGCATTTTCCTCAGCTTGCTCTGGTGTCAAGTCTTTCAGATAGCTTGTAGGTTTGGCAATTCGTTTACTCCAATGATAAAAGGAGTTAGATAGTGTCCACAATGGATACCTAAGCATCCGCCCGCCGTACCGTATCCATAATCAAGCAAAAGAATAAACTGTTATGCCGTCTATTTCAAAGCCCCTTGCCTTTTTGTCACTATCTGCCCTTTGTAATGGACTGCATGCCGGCCTTGCTGTTGCTTTCATGGAATAGTAAAAAGTATCTATACCCTAGCTCCTCAGCCGGCGCCACTCTCATCTCATTGTAAACTTTGTAAGTAGTGCTCTTAATAATAGCCCTTGCATAGCTATCAGCTCTCCACTCTCTGCCCCCTTTATCTGTAAACCCGGTAAAGCCTTTTTTTTGCCAGTTCATGATGGTATCATTTAAAGCTTGATTACTTGTTTTTGTACCGGCTACCACTTGAGCTACTGTCTCCTCTACAATAGACTTATAAACAGCTTGTAAACTCTCTGGTAAGGTTGTATTGATAAGGTTTAAATCGCTCACGGCTTGCCTTGTATAAGCCTCTAGGCTATCTGTCACGCCGTTCTTAATATGCCCACTCTTAGGCTGGTTCAAATCCTCCTCAAGTTGTTCCTTAGTGTCTTGATAGACTTTCAAACCCTCATTTTCGATTACTTTTTCTCAAAAAGGTCTCAGCTATATTTGTACGCTCTGAAATAATCTTTAAATTCGCCTCATTGAGTAAGTGCATATCGTTTTAGTTTCTCAAGCTGCCAGATATAAGGGTTTCTCATTAAGTCCACGCTGCCACGCTCTTTTAAGCGTTTTATCATTCTGTCAAAGAGATCTATTTGCATTTTAGCGTATATATCAGTCACGCCTTGCATTTGTAAAGAAAATTGTTGATCGTTAATAGTTAATTTTTGATTGCTGCTGATAATTCTTCATTTTCACTTCCATACCAGCTATTAGTCCTTTTTGATACTTTTCTGAGAATATTTCGTGAGCCTCAATATTCCGGTGTTTTACTGTTCTAAAAAAGGTAGGTACATATTGTTTAAACATTCTCCTCTGCCTCCTCTTTCTCCTCTTTTTGCTCTTTCTTGCTGTGATAGATAGCTAGATCTGCATCTGTTTCTGGTGGTAAAGCCCCGTTAATTTCAGCAAGCTCTTTCTCTGCCTCTGCATCTGTAAGGTTTTGAGTCTTAGCAATACCTCTCTTTTGAGTTGCAAAGCCAGCCGCTACCATCTTCATCCAATAATCAAGCTCAGCGTGTCTATCTGTAAATACTCCATCATCAAGGTTTACAGAAATATCATTTAATTCTGGTATCTTGCCTTGATATAGTCCCACGGCTTTTCCAAGCTCACACATAGAAACACAAAGCTCTTTGATTGATTGTTCGACAAGCGCTACAATACTGTTTCTCATCTGGTAAGTGTCTGAGTTTTCGCTGACAATTTCTGTCGCTGTTCTTACGCCTTGACCGTCAAAAGTAAACATGCCACTAGATACGCCAATTTGTAACTCAAAGAGTTTTAGCCCCTCTGAGATAGCCATAATATAATCACTAGCACGGATAGGACTTGTAAGGTCAGCAATACCGCCGCTGTCCATGTTTCCTGTGCCAATTTGCATATAAACATTTTGCTCCACATCAAAGCGCCGTTTAAATTCGATTGAGCCATCTTTCTGTTGTACTTTAAGTTGAGTTAGCTGCTCTGGTACTAATACCCGGCGCTGTCCCATCTTAACCTCCCACATAAATTCATCATACGTCCGATTGATAAAGTCAATAGTGGTCTTAGCATTATCAAAGATAGACAAGCCCTAGCGGGCTGTTAATGTCTTTATTATTCATGCCCGGCGTTTTTAAGATATGTAAATAGCGGGCGTGATAGGTCTTTAAAAATAGTAACGGGCTCAAGTGTTGCATACTTGTCTAGCTCGTTTAGTTTTACACGCTCTCCCAGCGTTCCATCTTGATTGGATTTGTATAGCTCGTTTGTGATACGATATAAGCTTTTATCTTTTGTGCTGCCTGTTTCTTGCCCGTCTTTTGTGATCCATTCGTGAAATTCGACAAGAGTATAATATACGTTTTTCTTGCCCTCTGATTTAATGGTTTTAGTTAGGATAGCAGCGCTCGTAACGTCTTGAGTATTGCTCTCAGTGGTAAGAATACAGGCGCTTGTATAAATGCTACTCTGATTTTATCGCCGTCAATGTAAGGCCTCATAGCTAGCCCACCAAGTGCTAAACAGCTTTCAAGGTATCGCTCAAAGTTTTTATTAAAGCGGTCATTTGTAAGCATATCATCTAAAAATTTATGTAATGTTTCATCTTTAGCTGTAATTACTGCTTGCTCGTTATATACAAGGCTTGCTATCTTTTTAGCAGCCGTCCTAGCAATAGGTAAGTGCTGCATTTTACGGGTTTTAATATCTCCATCCGTATTTGTGTATGAAATATCCTCCCAGCGTGATTGATAATAGGTTAGGTTACGTAAAAATACGGTCATACTCTGATTGAGTGACTGCAATTTTTGGATGCTCTAAAATACTGTTTAAGTTTGCTGTTTGCATGTTGTATCTCCCTTGATTAAATAGGTCTTTAATTTTTTGAAATAGGCTCATCTTTGCCTCCTTATCCATTGCCAACACGTAAGCCTAGCAATTTTGCATTATCTAGTACAAAGTATTGCGCCGTGTCGCATATGATCATCTTCTTTGATAACGCTAGGATTGTCAGATTTTATTGTTTTTCGTCCCAGCGGTACACCTTATGCTCCTCTATAAATATCTTGTTATTCTCAATGTTTAGGTAGTAAAAAGCGCCCTTGAGCTAGTAAAGACTGAAAACTATCAATCATAGTCACTTTTTTTAACTTAGCGACTGGATGCCATCTCAATCCAAAATCAAGAAACATCTGATTACGTAAAGCCCCCTCAGCACTATCAATAGTGTATTGTAAAGCTTGCACTTTATACTTGTCTATAACTGAGCTCATGTATTCGTATATCTCTTTAGAGAGCTGACTAGGTGCTTTCTTATTTACTTGCCCGGCTGGTGAGTAGTACCAAGTATCAAGTAAAATCACTTTCCCTTTTGCCGTGATACCAAAAGAGCAGCACGCTGTTGCTGATTGCTGGTGTCCACCGTCAAGGGCAAAGCATATACCTATAAGCCTATCATCACTAGGCAAAGCCTCGATAGGGTGAAAGGTGCTCATGTTGTAAACGTTGTTACCTAGTCCGACTGCCTCACCTAGATATAAGTATCTGTAATAGTCGTAGTCATTCTCTTTGATACGTTCTATATCCTCTAGCATCTGTTCGGTTACAAAGCCTAGCTTATCATCTAGGTAGGTGCTTGAGTGAGCAAGATAATTCTTGTTTGTTTTAATACTTTCAAACCACTCATTGATCCAACTATAAGGATTGCGTGGAGGGTTATAACTCCAAAAGAATTGTACAAACTTAGCTCTAGGGTGTTTCTGTCGCATAAAGGTCACGTTTGATTGGTCAAAGTCCTCTTGACTTGCAAACTCAGCCGCCTCCTCGTACCATACCGCTATAATGTTCCCAATATCATTTGACTTGAGCTTTTGAAAGTCATCTTGACCGTAAAAGTAAAATGTTGAGCCGGTTTTTGTGTACGATTTTAAACGGGCTTACCGTTTTACTAAACTGTCTATCAATACCAAACAAGCTCAAAGCCCACCAAACCTTATTGAAAACACTATCTCGTATCGTATTTGCAACTTTACGGATAATAACTATGTTAGCTGTTTCACCGACAATGATATACCTTAACATCATATACACTAGTTTCAGTACGATTACTGAGGATTTAAAAGAGTTACGGCCTCCCTTTAGTACGTTGTAAGGCAAGCTAGATACCCAGACTGATTTAAAATGAGGGTTAATATTTTCCTGTACTTTAAAGGTCATCTGTTGCCCCCCTTACTTCCTCAACCCACTCATCAACTATCTGGATTGTTTCAGTTGAGCCCTTTTCAGCCTCCTCACGCTCTCTATTTTCATGCTTGAGCGCTTTAATTCGTTCTTTCTGCTCTTGTATATCATATCTATCTTTGGTATTTGTCAGCTTGATTATGTTTTCAGTTGCTTTCTGATTGCCCTTGACCGCTTGTTGAAATGTAGCAAAAGCAAGTAAGGCCTCATTGTTCCCAGCCATACCCATCTCCTCAAGCTGTTTTTTTATTTTGCTATCAGTAACATCCAAAGCTAAAAGTGTTTCAAAAGCTTTTTTTAGATCCGCTTTTTTCCTCCTAGCTATGCCAGACGCTTTACCTCCTTTTCTTTGGAGTTCTTTCTGTTCTTCCAAACTTCGCTTATTCATTGGAGTTAAGTTTTTGTTCCATCTCTAGGCAATTTTAAACCTCCTTTCAAACAAAAATCACAAGCATTTTATACTTATGATTTCATTGTATATGGTGAAAAGAGGGTATTTTTACGCTATTTCTTTTCCCTTTTTATAATCTGCTCCTCTGCCACCCATAGTTTACCTCCGTTTTGTTGTTTCCATTCATTAAATGAAATTAGGTAATCTTCTTTTTCCTGTCAGCGCTCTATGTTTGACTTGTTTCCATGCCGATTTAGCGTTCCTGTTCCCAATAATGCCCATGTATTTTTCTTTTTTCTACTTCTGCTCGCCAATCCTTGATATCTTTTTGGTTTTTCTTATCTATTTTACGTGTTTGAGCTTTTATTCAACTCTTTGACGATTGTTCCGTTTTTCTAGCATTTTTCCAAAAACTTTAGAAAATGATGCTCCTCATGGTGTTTTGAAGCTCGTAATCATACCATGTTGCATATACCATCTTTTCCTATTCGTTGATATTGATGAATAGATCCATCTGCCATTTTTACCGCAATTCTATCAACCTTATTAATTCCGACTTTTGCTCTCTACCGCCCATACTTTAACCTCTTTTCTTTTATTCATATGAGTAAGTGTACCCGTATTTCTTAGCGTTTTTCTTAAGCCATAGGTCAGCGCCTTTATTATAATCTTTTTGTAGTAAACCGTGATTTACTAACCGCTTTGTCAAAGCCTTTAGCATCAAAGTTAGCGCCTTTTTGTAATTCGATAAGCTTTTTGAGCTGTTAGTTGCAACTAGTGTATTCATACCTTTTAATGCTGCAAAACCATGTAAATCTGTACTTGAGAAATTGCTGCCATTCGGATGGTTATGGATTGCTGTAAATCCACCAGAGATAGGCAAAATTTTGTACGCTATTCTTTCCGCCGTGTACATAATTATGAGCAAAGCCTTGAGAGTCAACCGCTGTACTGTATTCTGTTTTTAGATCCGCCGTGCTTTTTAATAAATGTCTGGATAGTTCCCTCAACACTTGAAAAGCGCCCTTGATTGTTCAATGATGCCGGATGCAAAGCTTTTGAGCTCCCGCCATCTCTTGCACCACCAGCACCACTAAAACCCGGATATTTACCGTCTTTTCCTTTTTGCCAGAATTTGCACCACGGCCACCGCCCTAGAGTGAAATTGATTTTATTTACTTTCTCCATCAAAGATAGGTCTTTTTCTGCCTCCTCGATAGATTTATATTGCTTGCTTGTTTCTGTTTCTTTATTGTAAAGCTCTAGGTCATCAAATAAAAATCTCTTTCCCCTAGATCAATACTTGAAACATGTTTAAAAATATCTTTTAGCTTAGTTAGTCTTTGTGCCACTTTCTTTTCATCCTTTCCGTGGTTGCATTTTCAAAATAGACAACCTCTATATCTTTATAATCGTATTCCACTTTTCCGCCATATACTACAATTCTTTTTGGAGTCAACCGTTTTATCATCTCAGTAACTCCATTCTTCCATATCTCAAACTGCTCTTTGTTTTGCTTTACGCCTATTGTACTGATTGCAAGTGTTGAGTTTTTAGGTAAGCCGTCAAAACAAAAATCAAAACTTTCCTTACTAGCCCACGATACAGTAGGGATAACTGTAAGGCCGTAATCTTGCATGATTTGACCGATTAACCTTGACCTGTAAACGTTCCATACTTGCATAGCAATAGGCATATCAAGGTATAGGCTAAAGTCTGGAGTTAAGGCGCTATCAAATTCTAGCAGCTTTTCAATATAAAAATCTGGTCTTTGCCATATTCTTTCAAACTGATAATCATCAAGGAAAAAATGCACGCATGAGCTATAATCTGGTTTATTCAAAACATAATTAAAACCTTGAAAATCTTTTAGGGATATGATCCACGCCCTCAATTTGAGGCATGTTATAAAATCCATCAACCCTTGTGTCGTCATAATGAAAAAGATTATATTGGTTTATCGTGGTATCTCTATGAAAATCCTCAGCATCTTCTTCCTCGTTTTCAGTTTCCTCTGCTGCTCCTCCTCGTTACCAAAGTTGAGCCCTGTAACTGATAACTCAAAACCAAACTGAGCTATGTCTATTGTTTCAAAATTGAGAAAGCTCAATGTTTAATAATTCTGAGTCCCACGTTGAAAACTCAGCAACTCGATTATCAGCTAGTCTATAAGCCTTTATCTGCTCATCTGTAAGATTTACAGCGTGAGCGATAGGTATTTTATCTATACCTAAAGAAAGAGCTGCCTTGAGCCTTGTATGTCCTGTGATAATGATATTGTTATCATCAACTAGGATAGGCTGTTGAAAAACCAAAAGCTTTAATGGATGCTGCCACTTTCTCGGTTGCCTCCCCGTCATTGTGTTCTAGCGTTCCTGTAATAAGGCTTTTTACGGTCTTAATGTCCACATACTCAATCTGTAAGTTGTCCATCTTTCTCCTCCTTTCATAAAAAGCTTATATATCTGATTATAGATACATAAGCTTAGGATTTTTACTTATCTCTTAATAGGGATGTACTTGTATGTTGAGTAAAAGTACCTATCAAACCATTTATTGATATGAGTATAAGCTGGACTAGGGCTCAGATATAAGATAGACTGACAAGCGCCTATTACATTGAGATTTTCATATACATAAACCTCTTTGATAGCTTTCAGCATCCGCTCATCTGAGTTTTTAACAAATTCAGCGGTCACTTCTTTTTAGGTTTACTAAAAATGCTGCCTTGTCTATGTTGTTTTGTAAAAAGCTCTCATGGATCTTCTGCTCAAGGATTGTCTTGCCTCGACTGTCTTTGTCTTTTTAAAAAGTACCACTTCAACCAGTTTATCTCTCTCTATGGATAACAGACAACCGCTCTATTTTCTTTTTTGTCATTACTTACCTCGTTTTTTACAAAATGTCATAAGGGAGGTCAAAAAAATCACAAACATCAATCAAGGCAAAATTGCTAGGGTTAAATTTGCCGCTTTCCCAGAAATTGATAGTGTTTACGTGATAGCCTATTTTTTCGCTTAGGTCTTGCTGAGATAAGCCGGCCTCCTCACGCTTTTTCCTTAATATCTCTGGAAAGGTCTTTTGCCTCTTTAGGGAAAAAGCTCCTCACTTTTAAGGCCTAGCGCCTCACAAACCTTTTTAATTTTCATAAAACTAGGTTTATTTTCTGCTCTCTCCCAATTTCTAACTGTTACAACATGCACGCCTAGAATTTCAGCGGCCTCTTGCTCGTTTAAATTCTGAGCCTCACGTCAATCTTTAAGCACTTTTTGCAAAGTGTTTCAATTCTTCTTTAGCTTTCATTATTTCACTCCCCTTAATGTCAAAAAAATCAGCTTGTAATGTCCTTTCTCGTTGCTCAAGCCTCCATACTTGAAAGTGATTGCTTTGATAACTTTATAATTATCATCCGTCCATATACCCGCATCTGTCATACCGTCAATAATAGCCTTGACTGTTGGATATAAGTTAGGAGGATCAACTTTGTCCTTGTAGGGACTGCAAACTGTAACTCACAACCTCACAAGGATTTGAGGGGCTAAACTAGCCCTTTTTCTTATCCTTGTTAATTGAGAGTATGCCAGTAGGCAAAATTACGGATACGCCTTGTTATCTTGCCTTTTTCTTGATTATGAAAAACGATCATTACTGTTAAGTACCATGTTAAGAGATTTTTGCCTGGTATTTCTTGGTAAAACAAAATCAAAAATACATGTTTACCCTCCTTGAAAGCATCAATATTCTTTTTCCATGAAAAGTTTTGACAGCGATTTTATTGCAAAAATCTCTTTTTCTTTAATTTCAAACGGACTTGATATATTTTGTCTCAACTGTTTCCTCTATGGCTTTCATATTTCTACCTCATCTCCTATCTGAGCCTTGTTATATTTCTCCTCAGATACTATATAAGTATTGCCATCAATCGTGAGTGTATAGAGCTCACCAATCCGCTTTTTGCTGCTTACCTTACCTTTTATCTCAGCGCCTTTATTATCAGCTTTGTAAATAACGATAAGGTCTTTTTCTGCTTTCAATCATGCCTCTCTGGATAAAAGAGTAAACATGTAGCAATCAAGCTCCACGCTATCAACACTCTTAAAACTAGCTCTTTCAATCTTGTTTTTCCTCCTCTGTTTGAAAGACTTTGCCCCCTCGAAAAAGTCGGGCCGTGTTTTTAAAACGTTCAAGATTAACTTGCCTTGTCTGCTCTAGTGTTTCAATAAATTCTTTGCTCATCTTCCACCTCCTTAAATAAAACAAACTAGCTAACCAAATTAAAAACATATAAATAAAAATTTTCACGACCTTTTGTAAGTATAGGTATTAAATATTTTTCTGTATCTTCTTCTTTTTCTTTGAAATAATCAGGAAAAACAAGAGATAATGTAATATCTAGACCAAAAAGCTTGCCAAATACTGATTTCGTTAACTGGAATAATTGTTGTAATAATCGCATTCCACCCATACTGAAATGTAAATGCCGAAATAATCACACCGATAAATGCCAAAATAAATACACCAAATTTTTCATTAAATTTCTACCTCCTCAACTTCAAACAATGGACTGTTAAATACTTCACCAAAGCCCGCATCTTCTATCTCTTTGCGGGTATGTTCGCTCTTGATGTTTCCTATTTGTTCAGCAGAACCAAACCACCATGTTTCACTTAATTGCCCGAAAAACCAAGTATTGTGAGTTACTTTTAATAGCTTTCATCTTAACTCGATACCGCTTTTCCTCGATTATGTAGCCATCAAACCAAGCTAGTGCAAATGTTCTTTGGTTATCCTCATTATCTAACCACTTATTAACAACTGGGCCCATGAAACATACCACCAGAGAAAAGAGTAAATATTTTTAGCGGTTTTCAATCCAATCCGCAATAAACTGCGGTACTACGACTTTCTGCGGTTCTTCTAGTTGTTCGATTAAATCAATAAAACTTTTCTTTCCCATTTGAGTAATTGATATATAAGGCAAATCCTCAAAATATTTAATTAACTCTTTTTATTCATTATTCCACCTCCAAAACCTCAATACCGGGACAATTAAATACCCAGCCAAAACCGGCTTTCTCTAGCTCAGCTTTTGTAAAACAACTTTTGTATGCTAGAGAAAAATATATTCTTCCGTTCCCATCTTTTGAAAAGCAGTGTTTTGTTGCTCTAATCTTCACAAAGTACCGTTTCTCTTTCTCTACTGTGTAGCCAAAAGTCCAAGCGCAGGCAAAAAGTTCTTGATTTTCTAAGGTATCAACCCAGCTATTAACTTTTTCTGGCGTGTATAAGAGAGATTTAAGTAAGCTTTTCCCTTTTTCTTTACATTGCTCAATCCACTCCGCCACAAACCCCGGCACCTCTACCTTATTTTGTTCTAGCCCAACTAAATCATTGATAAACTCATAATATAGTTGTTCAATCCTAGCCGGATTTTCTTTTTTGTAATCTTTTTGTATTTATTTATCAATTCGTGTCTTTCCATTACTCACGCTCCTCTGCCTCATATTGCAGCCATACAAGGCTCTCATATAAATCCCTTGCATGTTTTCTTGATATTACTTAACTCATAGCTGTTGAGATTATCTGAGTTTGTTAAAAATATCAATTTTTAAACTTTCAATAATTAAAATAAAGTCTTTTATTTCAACTACTTTTTTCCTTTCTTTTTCATATCCTAGTAAATATCCAATATTCACTCCAAAGAAAGAGGCTAATAATTGAGCTTTTTCAGCACTTATTGCGCTTTTTTCACTCTCCCAATTTTGCAAAGTTCTCCAATGGATTTTAACAGTATCAGCAAGCTCTTTTTGAGATAGCTTTTTCTCTTTTCGTAAATCCTTTAGCCTATTCATCTTCTAGCTCTCTTTCTTCTTGTTCCTCGTTATAGTCCATTACAAGGCTGTTTAACCATTCAAACTCTGCCCCTTTTCTAATTTCTTTAACCTCTCTTTCTTGTAGCCATGCTGAGAAATTAACCACGTTATCAATATAAATAGTGTCATACCAACTCCACCACCAATAAGTAAGGTTTATATTTGTTGTTTTTCCTGTTTCATCCTCAACTGTAATATATCCATTTTCAACATCTGCTGCACCCATGCAAAAATCACACGTACCAACAACCTCCTCTCGTGTATATCTGAGTGATAGGCATTACTTTGTACTTCATTTAAAAAGCTCTCACCTTTATATCCATGTCCACAAATTCAATGGTTTGCGGTAAAATCCCGTTACATACATAGATACTCTGAAAGTTAGGACTGTTTTTTAACTTCCATTGTTTCGTCAAAAATCTCATTCTGCCTTTTGGTATAAGCAACTCAAAATTATTCTTTTTAAAAAGTTCATACCTTGCTTTGCTATCAAAAAGCCCGTTATTGTTCATAATCATAGCGAACGGCAAGCCTAACTCATACAATCTCAAAAAGACTTTATCTCGTTTACTGAAAGGCGGGTTGCTTACAATGCAATCCACCCCCCCCGGTGCTTGAGCATAACTAAAAAAGTCTTGCCCTGTTTCAATATGTCCAAAAGTAACTTTTTTACCTTTCTCTTGTAGCGCTTTTGACAAATTCGCTATGCTCTTTATCAAACGGGCACCAGATATGATTAAACTTTTCAAGATACGGTAAATAATTTCTACTGCATAGCGTGGTGTATAATACTCATCACTCTTGCTTGTTTTAATTTGTTGACTAAAGCTCATTCACTCACTCCTTTTTATAACTTACTGAGTACATCTCTGAGGCGCTTTTTAGCTTACTTCTAAAATCCTCAGCTTGTTTCTTTGTGTCAAAAGTATGCTTTTTATACTTGACTATTCCACCGGGGCGATAGATATATACTAATACTACCCACTTCATGCTTGGCCTTTCTGTCTTATCGTGAAATTTTGTTTTTCGGTTGTTCCTCAAACATCTCAGCGTATTCTTTTGTTGATCTCCTTGATATTGTAAGGCTCGTTTGCATGATAATAGTAACCATGCTCATCTAGTTCACCTCTTACCCCTGTTGCATACCGTAAAAAAATCAACTCATTACAAACTGGACAAGGCTTTTTGTTTTGTGTTGTCTAAGCTTTCATTGTTCCACAAAAGCCACAATAAGGGCATTGCATATTAACACGTACTTTAATACTAATTTTTCCATATCATTCCTCATCTAAAGCAACCAATCTCAAACTTCTATCCGGATTGGTACGTTTGTTATAGGTCAGCGATTTGTAAAAATAATACTGTTTCTATTCCTAGCTCCTCAACAATTTCCTCAGCCGTTCCTATTTTTAACAGATTATCGCCTTTATAAAGGGCGTACTCTTTTTTAGGATATACCATGCTTATCCTCCCAATGCACTATACCCGATATAACACACCTGCCATCTAATCGACTTGCAAGTGTAGTTCTGTTATAAAGTCCGTGACTGGTTTCAATACAGTCTCCGTAGATTTTTTTGATTTGTACGATTTTAAAGAATTCTCCATTTTTTAAAATTTTCACAAAATCACCGGCTTTTTAATCTCATATCTCTAAAAATGCGACTACCTTTTCTTAAAATGGCAACAATTCAATTATGATAAAATCATCCTCAACTACTTTGACTTTTATCAACATACGCATTCTGTAACTCTTCTTCTGTGTGATACATTGTTCTGTTTTCAACACTTTCATTCCAACAAATAAATCGAGGTTTGAGACCAGGCCATCCAGACCTGCCAAATAACGCAATACATTCCTCTTTATTTTGATGTATAGCGAATGTAATACCATGTGGGCAACCTGTGTCGTGAGTTTCTATTATGTCTTTTTATTTGTTTTCTCATCAAATTACTCTCAGTGTTGTTAGAATGGCAAATCATCATCTGAAATATCCAATGGATTTGTAGCCATTTGTTGGTTGTTTTCTCTTGCAAAGTTAGGGGCTGCGTTTTGTGATTGACCTTGCCCTTGACTTTCTCCACGGCTTTCTAAAAGCTGGAACCGGTCAGCGACAACCTCGGTAACATAAATCCTTTGTCCTTGTTGATTGTCATAATTTCTAGTCTGGATACGCCCTGTTACTCCGACTAAAGAGCCTTTTTAGTCCAATTTGCAAGGTTTTCAGCAGCTTGGCTCCACAATACAACATTGATAAAATCAGCCTCACGCTCTCCATTTTCGCTCTTATAATCACGGTTAACCGCTAGCGTAAAGGTTGCAACTGCAATATTTGACGGTGTGTATCGTAACTCAGCCTCTTTTGTCATTCGTCCGACAAGTACAACATTGTTAATCATTTATTTATCCTCTTTCATCCATTTTCCATTGATTTTTTTACCTTGACGATCTTTAATTTCATTCCATGCAATTTCAAAACAAGCATCAAGCATTGTCCCCTCATTTACTGCAATTTTAGAGAGAATACCCGTAAGGTTGCGGATATGAAATTGAATTTGGTAAGCGTGTTGATAATACCCGGATTGAATACTAGGCCAAGCAACTTGCTAGACATTAAACCAATTTCTTTAGTTGCATATAAGTAGTATTGTCTCGTTGAGATCTCCCCTCTCTCATATCTGGTGTAGCCGTTCCTGTGAGGGTTTAGCATAATATCCTTTTTATTAAAGTCCATTTGTACGGTAAACACGGTTAAAGCAACCATAATATCACCAATAGCATCCTCAAGCTCTTTCTGCTTGCTTGAGTGTTTTGCTCCGTTCAATTCTCCGTACCCTCAAGGATTTTTGCATTTGAGAGAGGGCTTTCTCTTTCAATTTCTATCAACAGCCCACTCTATCACGTTTTCAATCAATTTATTAAAGTCCATTATTGGCCTCCTAAAAATTCCATAGCTGATAAAGTTATCATCAAGATACTCTTTCAATTTTTCTAGCTGCTCTTGTCCACCGTGCAAAGTTAAGAGCATTGTTACCGTTAAAGGCTCGTTTGAGGTTGTTTTTAGCTCCTCTGAGCCCTTGTTTTGTGCTTGAGTTGTAATCGTTCCACTTTCGATAATCTCGCCTGTATCAGCGTTAAAAGCCTTAATTTCAACCTCAGCATTTTTCTTGAGCAAGGCGCTCAATTTCTGCAAGGCGCTCCTCTTTGCTTTTTCAGCTGCCTCACGCTGCTCTTTTCGTAAAACCTCAGCATCTCTATCAGCTTTTCATCATTTTAAGGATCTCAACTAGGCTCTTACCAGCCTCTAGGGTGTCTGATATAGCTTTCAGCCGGTAAAGCGTACTCCTCAGCTTGTTCATGGATGGCTTGTTTATTTGCTTTTTCTTCTTCCAAGCGGTCATACTCAGTTAAAACAAGGCTATCAATCTCCTCAAGAGTTTCTTTTTAGCTCATACTTACCAGTTTTTAAAAGTATTTTTTTAAGTGAGTAAGCCTCGTATTTGTCCTTGAAAAAGTCTTTATCAATCCCGGCAAGCTCGCTTTTTTGTTCAAACGTAGCACGGATAATATCTAGTCTGAGCTCTTTTTCGTGCTCATCAATAGCATCTAAGCCACTTTTCATTGTTTCAGTAACTTGTTTAAGAGGATCTAGCGCTTTCTCTTTAAACCAAGCCTCAAATTCTTTATACGGTTGATTGATTGAGTTTTTTTGATTTTTGCGCTCATTGTCTAAGGCCTCAATCAATTTATTGTAATCAGTACGCTCACTAAAAACCTCTTTGTAGTTCTCAGCCGTTACCTCCTTACCAGAATATTTTGATACTGCTGCCTCAACTTGTCGCTCGATTGCCTCACGGTCAACTTTAATTACCGCCGGCGTGTATTCTACTTGAATTGTTGTTAATGCTGAGTTAGTTACATCTTTTACCATGTTTATTTACCTTTCTTTGCGTTTGCTTTTTTCTAGCTGCTCTGATAAAAAGCTAGCGATTGCCTCATAGCTGTCAGCTTGTACCTTGTGAAAATCTGATAACCCGTACTTTTGTAAGATAAAGTTAGCAACTGTATCAAACGGGACTCCTTTAGCCTCTGACAAGGCGCTTACTAGTTCATTGATTGCTTGATATTGGATATTATCAATGAGCTTTCCTTGAGTATTTTTGAGAGCGCTGCTTGCTGATTTTGTTGATACATTTGAGTTACGTTTTGATTTTGTGGTTGTTGATCTTGTTCATCAATAGGGTACTCATCAACATCTTTTTCACCGATTGCAAAGAGCCCTTTGTAATGCGTACTTTTCTAGCGTATGAGCTTACCGCCCCTGTCCATTGAGGCTCTTGCATTTGTTTGAATTGCCCCTTTTGAGTGTTAAGTACCGGTACATTGCCTAACTCAGCAAAGGCTGTCGAAGTATAAACCTCATCCCTTTTGTAGCCGTTGCAACCGCCTTTACAAATACTCTCTCAGACAACTCAAAGAGCTCATCTGTTAAAATTACGATCCATTCGCTTTTAAGCTCTTTAAATGCCGTGTAAATATCCTCAGCATTACGAAAAGCGTACTTTACATCTTTTGCTTTCTTTTTTTCTAGTTGCATCTTTTGTTGCAACTCTGGAAAAGTTAAGTTTGTCATCTTTTTTTCTCCTATGCCCCTCAGACTCAAATTTTTAGGGGGCTCTATTCGTTTTTATTGCTTGTTCGATATTTTATATACTCCTTTACTCTAAAATTGCGTACAGGCGATTTTAGAGCGTTCTGCGATATGCCTATATTTCATCTCCAATATATCTATACTGACCGCATCCGATATAGACAAATTCGCTAGGATCATATTCTTCTTTTGTTTCTTGAGGCTGCATTATATCTCTGTCATAATCAAACATGTTACCCCTCACGCTTTCCAATATTCTTTCAAGTCAACGGCCATGACCGTTGCAAGATTTTTCTGTTCGGTTCTGATTTGTTGCTTATACGGTGCAAGCCCAGCTTGTCTTTCTTCTTCATTGCGTGGAAGATAGTATCCGCTCGGTTGTGTTTTCTTTGCAACGATTGGATGTTTGAAGTTTACTCGTAGGCTTTCAATCACTTCTTCAAGACTTCGTTTTGATAGTCCAGTTTCTTGTCTGATTTTTTCAGCCTTGATTGGTTCTTCAAATGTTGCTCGGTTAACAATCAAATTCAATACGTTTGTTTCGATTTTGCTCATGGTTCTACTAATCATATTCCCTCCCTATGAATATTTTCGATTTCTTCTAGCTTTTCGACAAATTCGACATACGCTTTGTAAAAATCACCCGACTTTTTGCTATCCTTATATGCTTTTTCAATCAGTTTATCCCCATCGCCATAAAAACAACCGACTCTCCACATTTTGTTGGATTTTGTGTAAGTGAAATATCGACCGCTAGACCATGTATTTTTAAAAACAATATAATCAGCGTTGCCATATACCCTAGCGTCGCCAGATACCCTAGCGTTGCCATATACCCTAGCGTCGCCAGATACCCAAGCGTCGCCAGATACCCTAGCGTCGCCAGATACCTCAGCGTCGCCAGATACCTCAGCGTTGCCATATACCCCAGCGTCGCCAGATACCCAAGCGTCGCCAGATACCCCTAGCGTCGCCAGATACCTCAGCGTCGCCAGATACCTCAGCGTCGCCAGATACCCAAGCGTCGCCAGATACCTCAGCGTTGCCATATACCCTAGCGTCGCCAGATACCTCAGCGTCGCCAGATACCCTAGCGTCGCCAGATACCTCAGCGTCGCCAGATACCCTAGCGTTGCCATATACCCTAGCGTCGCCATATACCCAAGCGTTGCCATATACCTCAGCGTTGCCATATACCCTAGCGTCGCCAGATACCCTAGCGTCGCCAGATACCTCAGCGTCGCCATATACCCAAGCGTCGCCATATACCCAAGCGTCGCCGGATTGACTTAAATTTTTTTCACTCGCAACATATCCACCTAACTCACCTTTTTCAATACCACTGAATGAAATCAGGGCTTTTATTCTGAAAAGTTGTACTCCAAAAAACGTGATTGTGTCATCTACTAATAACTCATATTTTTTCATTTTTTCATTGCTCCTTTGGTTGTGGTAGTGCTAGCAAGTCTTGTCGCAATCCTACGGGCGCTTGTGTGTCAAACGTAAATTTTTTATCTGACTTTCTGAGATTTTCACGGGCAATATTATTAAATTGCCCTAGTCCCTCTTGATACACGTTAATTACTAGTGCATCATGCTCAGCCTTTTTACGTTTAATTTCTATCTCACGTTGCTCTTGACTTGCAATTAAAATCATTGCAACTGATACACATAATAGAATTGCTGCAACTCCTAAAAGTTGACTCATTACTGTTGGCTCGTTCATTTTTAACCTCGTTTTAGTTATTTCTTTTTCCAAGACTGAGTACCTCTATATTGCAGATACTCATCAAAGCCCTTAATGGTTACTAGTGCTCCACCATTCCTAAGATGCTTTTTGCTGACTAGAGCAATCATCTCACGCCTCATATCGCTAGCTTGTCTTTTGGTACAGCCAAAGATACTCTCTAGCTCTTGATCGTTTGCTGAGATTTTCTCGATAATCACATCTTTAATTCTTACTACTTGTACTGTTTCCATTTTTTTCCCTTTCTATGCTATAATTGAGTTGAAATATTTTAGAAAGTGTCTGAGCTTTTCAGATACTTTTTGTTTACTCTCTTTTATTTATTTATAAGAGTATTACTTGTTATATATTTAATAATTATTGTTATTTAATAATTATTGTTATTTAATAATTATTAGTTCCTTATTTTACTGATCTGTAAAAATACAGATTTGTAAAACCCAATCTGTAAAAACCAATCTGTAAAAATCTAGTCTGTGGATAACTTTCTGATTGCGTTGTTAAGTCTTTCTAGCATGATACTGAATTGAAAATCTGTTATTTTTTTGTGTCTGAGAAAAACCTAAACAGTTGAACCCTTGCCCTCTGCCTAGAGATTTTTACAACTCTCATATATCCGGCTTTTCTAATTTCTTGAGGTGTCGGTCAATCATATCCCGGCTCACGTTCATCCGTCGTGCTATCTCCTCTGGATAGACAACCCAATCATCTTTATTTGAAAGGATAACCATTAAAATCCCGATTGTAGCCGGCTCAAGCTCTGGATCTCTCAGAAAGTCATTTCTGACCGCCGTATAATCATCCGTTGCATTTTTGAAAGATGAGTTGAATACCTAATTTTTTTAAAAATTGTTCATAATTTCTCCTTTCTAGTTCTCCTCAAATTTTTCCCACGACTCGTTGATTCGCAACTTTTTATTGATGCGCAACTTTAAGTCATCGCTCCTTTTCCATCTTTTGAATAGCTGTGTGATAGCTGATGGACTAACACCGACCACAATAGCTAGGGTCTGTCTGCGACCATCCACGCTTTTCAATTCGCTCTTTACAAGGCTGATCCATTTATGATGTTGTTGGCTCATATTACCTCCTCCTTTTATTTTTATAGAGTTAAAGAGTTAGTAAATTATTTTATAAAATGTTGACAACTTTTTACACCTTTAGTGTAAAATGAAGGCATAATTAAAAACCTTGATAAAACATTATATCTATCAATTCACTTGCTCGCCAAAAGCTGTTTTATTTTTAGATAAGTTTTGACTTTGTTTTTTTACTAACTCATTAACTTACAAAAACTATTTTACACTTTAGTATTATTTTTGTCAATAGAAAATAACACTTTTTATAAAATATTTTTGTCATGTCTTAGAAAAAGGTGATATGACAATGTTTTCAACACTTGAAAAATTAAGGAACTTGCTCTAAAACGAGGAATAAGCCTTCAAAAAGTTGCTGAAGATTTAGGTTATAGTATAAATTACCTTTATACTTTGAAAGAAAAACTCCTAAATCTGACCGTTTACAAGAAATCGCTGACTACTTCAATGTTTCGACTGACTATCTTCTCGGCCGGACGGATAATCCAACAATAGCTGATAAAGAGCAATTCTTTTTGAGGGCAAAGAGGTAGACGTTGAGAAGTTAGCCTCTACTGCTATGCGTTTCAATGGGAAACCACTAACTGAGGAAGATAAAAAGCAATTCAAAAACATAATAGAGATCTATCTCAGAAAACAATAATAAAGGTCGGATTGTTTATGACTGAAAAAGAATTTTCTCAAAATCTAGATATAGATATAGAGATTTTTGAAGATGGTCTATTTCAGATGAATCCTTTTACATTCCAGCCCCTCAAAAACTATGTTTTTGAGTGATGCTATATCTGATGAAAAAGGGTACAAGTCGCTTTTACATGAAATAGGCCATAAAAACCATGCGCCAGATACTTATCAACTTTTTAGGGAAAAGTGTGAGCTTGAGGCTAATAGGAATATGATCCATCACCTTATGAAAGCTGAGTTGGATATAGCCGAAGATGCCACTACATTTAATTACCTAGTCTTTATGGAGAAATATAACTCTAAAAACCATTGCCGATGAAACAATGGTCAAAGAGGAATATTTAGCTTTACTTAATTAAAAAGGAGAAAATGAATATAATTTCTATTATCATAATTGTTATTTTTGTTGGAGGTATCATAGGTGCAGTAATTGATAACCAAAAATCTCCAGAGCAGAGAGAACGTGAACTTGAAGCATTTAGAGCAAATCAAGAGAAGAAAAAGCAAGAGAAAAAGCAGAATATCATCACTTGCCCAAATTGTAACTCCAAAGATGTCTCTTTCTTACAACAAGATAAAAAAGCATTTTCTGTTGGAAAGGCCGTTGGTGGAGCTGTTTTGACTGGTGGAGTTGGTGCTTTAGCTGGATTTGCTGGTAAAAAAAGGAAATAAACAGTGGCATTGCAAAAACTGCGGAAACATGTTTGAAACAAAATAAAAAAATCCCCACGCTCAAATTTTGGCCGAGGAGAGCGTGAGGAAACTATGTATAGGAAACAACCATTAAAAAGGTCATTTTCTTATACTCATTTTATCAAAAAAGTGAGGTAAAATCAATGTGGATGGAAGAATTGCCAAACGGCAAATATAAATTTTTTGAGAGGTATAAAGATCCATATACTGAGAAATTGAGAAAAGTATCAGTCACAATGGAGAAAAAGACACCTCAAGCAAAAAATCAAGCTGCATTACTCTTACAAGAAAAAATCAATAAGAAGATAAGCGACAAAGCCTCAAACAATACTGATATTACTTTCAGAGAGCTTTATGATGAGTTTGAGGAAAACTGGAAAAAAACGGGGTTAGAGAGTCAACGATTTACGCTGCAAACCACGTAAAAAAAGAAATTTTAAATCAGATTGACGGCGATTATCTGGTTAAAAATATAAATAGACGATTATTGCAGAAAGTTATAGATCAGCTATTAAAAGACGGGCGCTCTCATAATTACACCTCAAAAATAAAAATTTAAACTCAATCAGATTATGAAATACGCTGTTAGAATGGATTATCTTGATAAAAATGAGATGATTTTTTTGTAGAGATGCCTAGAAAGGTTATTACCGCCGCTGAGTTAAAAGAAAAGAAAAACAAAATACCCTAGATCAAAAAGAATTTAAGCTATTTATTAAAACTTTTAGAAAAAGAGGCTTTTGCGTGATTACTGGTTAAAAAGTATATCCGTATTGCCAAAGTCCTTTTTAACTGGTATAGAGATATGGAGAGCTAGCTGCCTTGAGTCATAAAGAGGATATAGACTTTTCAAAAAGACAATCCATATTAGGGCATACATACGATTTTAGACTTAAAAAGGACAGCTCCAAAAACTGCAAAAATCCGATAGGGTTATAACAGTCCCTCAAAAAGTGCTAGATATTATCAAAAGAGCAGATAGTTGAGAATGTTACAAACGGCTTTGATAATGATTTTATTTTTATCAACTCACTAGGAGAGCCAATAACAAGTGCAAGGGTTATTATCCTCTAAAAAAATCATGGTAAGAAAATAGGTATAGAGAAAAATATACTACTCACTTATTCAGACACTCTCATATATCCTTACTAGCTGAGCTAGGCATACCACTTACAGCTATTATGGATAGGGTAGGACATAGCGACTCAAAAGACTACACTTGAGATTTACTCACGTTACTCAGAAAAATGGTATCAGATATATCTAGCAAATTGGATAAGGTAAAACTTTGAAATTCTGCCCCTATCTGCCCCTTTTTTATTATCAAAAATAAACAAAAAGCCCCTTAAAGTGTTGATACTAAAGGGTTTTTTAAATGCACGAAAAAAGAGCACACAATTCACACTCGCTTAGGGCTGCTGGATTCCTCCCCTGACCCGCTTCACGCAGAACTGTTGCTCCACTAGTTATTATACCACATTCCCCTCTATATTTTAAAGAGAAATTATTTTTTACGTCGATTTCGGAAAAAGTCTTGCATAATCTCTGCGCACTCACTCTCTAAAATGCCTGTTTCAACGTCCACACGGTGATTGAGCCGCTCATCCGTCAAAATATCATACAAACTTCCAGCGGCGCCAAATTTCTGGTTTTTAGCCCCGTAGACCACGTTTGGAATCCGTGCGAGACCAATTGCCCCACTACACATAACACAAGGCTCAATGGTCACAAAAAGCGTACAATCGAGCAAACGCCAACTCTCTTCGCTCGAATTAGCATCCTCTATAGCCATAATTTCTGCATGCATGACTGCCCGTTGCAACTCCTCTCGCGCATTGTGTCCTCTCCCAATGACTTTTCTCCATCCTTTGACAATTACACAACCAATTGGGGATTTCATCATGCTCTAAAGCAATCTCTCGCCTCCTTTAAGGCCTCTCTCATAAAAAAACTTCTTTTTCTTCAACTGTATAATCCATAACATCTCTCTTTCCTCGCCTATCAATTCTATCATTATAGCATGTTTTCCTAGACAAAAAGAGCTCTATAATATTTGCAGAAACCAACTTTAGATAGTATTCAATCTCTGGTTTGTAGAAATAATGTTATAAAAAAGAGTATAATGGTAGCAAAATTTAGAGAAACACTAGGAAATCATGAACTGAGAGTAATGGATACAAGTGATACAGAATGTCCAGATCTGTCGGAAGATTTTTTTAACTATAAGTCTCCAAGAGATGATTATCCTGAGATTTAAATAATAAACAAGATGAAAGGGTAAACTAATGCAATTAGAATTTTTACAGGATGAACCAAAAACTTACCTTGATGTTTCCATATAAAGATACATTTAATAGAGTAGGGGGACCATCCATGATATCTATATCTGTTATGATTCTCTGGATTCTGAAGCGTCTGATGACTTACAATACTGATTTTGCAGACAAAATTGTTATGGCGGTAGCGCTGATTTATGCTCCCCTCCTTATATGGTTTATGGGGTATTATCTCTTCATAAATGGAGTAAAAATAGAAATTTATAAAAACAATATTGTTCAGTATTATACCTATAGCAGTAGAGGCCACAGCCTATTACATTATCAATTTGGACTTCAAGATATCGAACAAATAACCATTAAAAAGCGTCCTTTTAATTGCGTAAAGTTAAGCATAAAAATTAGAAATCCTATTTTTAGAAGGACATGACTAAATAAGCTAGTCAGTGTCAGTATCATCACAGACAAACTAAAAGCAGATGCTTTTATGCACGAAATGAAGCAATTTCAAAGTGATAAATCAGATAATCAAGTAAGCTGATTCAGAAAAAATTCAAGTTTGTCTAACTTACAAATTCTCAAGAAAATAGTTCACTGAAGAGGCTGGAATCAGAAATTCCCAACCTCATTTTTTCTTAGTTATGCATCTTTGATGTGATGGCAAATTGAACGATTTGTTGGTATTTGAGAATTCAAAAAGCTTCTTTTTACCAAAACTTCTTTTCTCAATTCACAACTTTAACCAATTTACCCAAATGTTGAAACCTCACAGATCTGGGTGTACCAAATCGAGAGTTGGTCTAAAGATTTCTGTCCCACTGTTTTTCTTTGTCTTAAAAAGTAAAGAAGCCACTTAAATATGACTTAAAAGCTGACAAAAA